>Ga0268357_101117_pt1 | contig 21655 bp, 19 predicted proteins | sample BioMet10_FD_192466 | JGI IMG/M metagenome (GOLD analysis project Ga0268357, IMG submission 192466) | Sewage microbial communities from Oakland, California, United States - Biofuel 10 (Illumina Assembly) | ecosystem: Engineered > Wastewater > Sewage > Unclassified | place: USA: California... | reverse complement strand
CCCCGCGGTTCCGGAGAACCGTGGGATATGGTGGAAATATATTTCTACAATATATAGAGTTAACCCGGTTTTGCATGAAACGGGCCCGGTAGGGAGATCCTATGCAGATTGTTATTTACCATGGCGCCAAAATCTTACAGTAATAATCATGATCCCGTGGCTGAAAGCGAATTTTAAGAATTTTAAACCCTCCGCGGCCATCGCGCTCAATGCCACGCGGCATATGAACACGCTCGAACGAAAAAAGCTCTTCTCGCCCGACATCGAACCCATGCGGACGGCCGAGGGCCGCTGGTTCGAGGCGATCGTATACGAGATGTTCCTGGACATTGCACAGAAAACCGACCGGATAAAATACATTGCCCGCAAAGGAGCCGATGCGCCCCGGGCGGGAGCCCAGGCCCGGCTCGGCCAGAACGGCGTCTTCTATTCAAAATACGGCGACATCACGTTCCGGGGAAACGGGCAGGACCTGGCTGAGTTCGACCTCATCCTTGTCGATTCCGACAACAACGTGTCCTTCGGCGAAGTCGTAACTTCTCCCGCGGACTTAAAAGAGTTCGAGATCGAGATCGCCTTCAAGAAAAGGCTGCTCGGCTATCTCTACAACCAGGAGCACGTTCCCTTCCTGTTGATCTCGTCCATCGATATCTCCAATTATTCCGTGGTGAAACGACTCTCAAAGGATCCCGACAATGCGATCATTCATACCAGCTCCTGCGAGGAGATCAAGGGGCTCGTGAAACATTACCGTCCCCGGATCCTGTACACGAAACCCACCAACCATCCGAAACTGATCAAAGCAACCGATATCCCGATTAAAAACCCGATCGATTACCGGAAATGCCACGACGAGTACCGGACCCGGATCTTCTCGGAGATCACGCACGGGCGGCCAAGAAAGAACATGGCGCCGGCAACCGAGACCGAGGCGATAGTAAAAAAGATCCTGTACGGGGCGCTCTATCCGCACGCAATAAAAGCGGTCTGCGAAGAGTACGGCCTTGTGGTCAAGGGAAAACGCATTCCCTTTTCGGAATTTTTCCAGCATTATTCAAAGGCTATCGTTGCCATGGACCTTCCCGGCTACGAACTGATCATCTACCTTCGGTCACGGCAGAAACGCGAGTTCCTCAAGATGATCCAGACAAAGGACGGCCATTTCCGGTTCGAGCGGCCTACCCCCTCCCGCGTGGGCTTCTTTTTATGGATCGAATCCCTCCAGCCGTCGCTCGGGACAAAGATCACGCTCTCGATCCTAAAGACGTTCTCAATAAAAGAACCGGTAAAAAGCAGGGAAAACCCGGGGAAGTCCGCTCCCGAACATCTCCAAAAATAAGTGGCATTTCCCCGTCCAACCGGGGAATGCCGGGACGTATCCTGTTTTAACTTAGTCGAGCAGTGCCGCCATCGCCTCGTCGTACCTGGCTTCCATGACGTACGGGATTCCCGAGACTTCGGAAGCTTCCTCGGTCAGCGCCATCAGGTCCCCGCGGGACATGGTCGAGAGCCGGAAGTTGCGGCTGCCTGCCATGATCTGCTGGAGGCCGGTCTTGAACTTCTGCGCGTAGGTATAGATGCCCACGGCACCGAGCGGGATCTGCTTGATCTTTGCACCGTATTTTTCCTTGAGCTCTTCATAGCAGACAAAGATCTCATCGACCGTGCTGCCGTACTTGGAAACGGACTTGGGCAGGTCGCCGGCTTTAAGCCACTGGCCGATGTTCTTGCCGACCATGCCGGGGATCATAAGTCCCCTGCCCATGCAGACCGCCTTGAAGTACGGGCTGCCCATCGCAAGTGCCTTGAACACGCCGGGCTCGTCCGAGAACCCGCCGGCCATGGCAAGGTCCGGGACCCGCATGCCTTTCTTTTCCAGTTTCTGGCAGAACTCGTACGTGAGCGACTGGAGATAGAACGTCGGGATACCCCATTCGTTCATCATCGGCCACGGGCTCATGCCGGTCCCGCCGGGTGCGCCGTCGATCGTTAAGAGATCGATCTTTGCTTCCGAGCAGTAGCGGAGCGCCATGGCAAGCTCGACCATGGAGTACGCGCCGGTCTTTAACGTGACGCGCTTGAACCCGATGTCGCGGAGCCGGTCGATTTCGTCGAGGAACCCTTCCTTGGTGACAAACCCGAGGCGGGAGTGGCGCTCGAATTCCTTGATTGCGCCGGCCCTGAATGCGGCCTGGTTCTCCTTTAAGGTCGGGTCCGGGAGGACGATGTAGCCCCGCTTCTTGAGCTCGATTGCCCGTTCGAGCGAGGTGACCTTGATCTCGCCGCCGATGCATTTTGCACCCTGGCCCCACTTGAGCTCGATGGTGTCGAGGTTGTGTTTTGCCGAAACGTACTCCGCGGTTCCAAGCCGGGTGTCTTCGACATTCATCTGGACGAGGATTTCACCATAGCCTTTCTGGAATTTCTGGTAGGTGGTAATCCGGCGGTCCATCTCGGGCGAGAGCGTGACTTTTCCTTTCCGGTCGCGCTTTAAGCCCGGGTCGATCCCGCAGACATTTTCCCCGCAGACGAGCGTGATGCCGGAGATGGCAGCGCCGACCGCAAAGTGTTCCCAGTTGGCCCGTGCGATCTCCGTGGATCCGAGCGCCCCGGTAAAGATCGGGAGTTTCATTTTTACTTTCTTGTCCCATCCGTACTCGGTCTCGGTATCCACGGTTGAGAAGACCGCTGTATCGGGACCGACATCGGTTCCTTCGGGCAGGCCGCGTGCTCCCACGGCATAGCCCTGGATGTTTAGGTGGGAATAATCGATAGGGTAGTTCTTGTCGGCACCTGCAGTGATTCCGCCAAACGGGCCGGGATAGAGGACCTCTCTTCCCCGGAATGACGAGAGCCAGATCTCACAAGCGCCCTTGCAGCCGTCCATGCAGCGGGTACAGATGCCGGAGCACGGAACAACGTTCCGCGAGCGGTTGACCGTACCCGTTGCCTCGTTTGCATTGGGTTGTCGTAAATTGCTCATGGATTCACTCCTCACAAAAGTGAGCGGATATATTCGTAAGGGACCGCGTGCACCGGTATAGCCGGCGTTTGAAAGCGTGATCCTGAAACGGTTTGAGAACACTGCTCAAACAAGAGGAATTTTCCTGCCGTTGTTTATAAATACTTTCATTTTATTGTGGGATGTTACGTTTTTTCAACATTTTTACTGCATTTTCAGGAATTTTTCCCCATGATTTTTCAAAAACCGATCTAAAAAAGGAAAAAATATACAAAAATCCGATCGATCCGGATCGTGTGGTTTTTCCGATTGATGGAACCAGGCAGCGCACGTTAGAGAACCGGTGCTCCGGTCGCGAGAAACAGGATGAGAAGGATCACCGGCTGGTGCACCAGGTAGATCACGAGCGAGTGCCGGCCAAGGAACGAAATGGGCGAGACAACGTACTCCGATATCCGGGGCATTGTCCAGTTCCGTTCCCCGCCCGGGTAAGCAAATTCCCCGATAGCCATGCCGATCAGGACAAGGCCCATCCACGGGAAGATTGGTGTGTAATCCACGCTCCAGAACGTGAGCGGGTGGATGCCAAAGACAAGGAGACCGGCCGGGCCGGGGATGGTTGCGAGGAACCAGCCGAATATTACAAAAACGATTCCGATTACCGCGTTCCATTTCCGGAACCGGAAAAAGAGCGGCGAGAGCATAATCGAGACCCCGATCAGGTGCAGGATCCCGAAGATCACGAACCCTTCCTGCAGGTACCACCAGGTCGCTACGGTGACAAGAAGGCCGCAGGCAAAGATCCCGGCGCCGCGGAGCAGGAATTTCTGTACAAGCGGCCAGCCCGCGATGTGTCGTGCGGAGCGGGCATGGCTTATCGTGAGCGAGACGCCGGCGATGAGTAAAAAGAGCGAAGCCGTTGCATAGGCAAAGTACCGCCAGAACCCGGTATCGACCACGACTGGGGCGAGGGAGAAGAACGCACAGTCAAAGAGCACATGGAAGATGATCATCATCAAAATGGCGATGCCCCGGAGAAGATCGATCTCGGGGAATCGTGAACTGCCGTTCATGCGTGCCGGTATATTCGCGCCCGGGTTCTGATATGCATTTGGGAGAGAGCCCGGTTTTGGCGGATTGTCCGGCAAAAAAGATCGCGGTGATATTCCCTTTCATTGACCGGTACAGTTACGGTTTATGGAGCGACAAGGGGTGATCCTGCCATCCGGATGCCCGCAGGGCACCCCCATTGACACCGGAACAGGAGATCCTGTCGTATTTCGTTAAAAAACAAGAATAATTTTCGCCGGAAGGAACCCCTGTTATTTTACGGCCGTAATGCCGTTTCTTTGCTCGTCCGGATCGGTCCATGGGCATTCCCTCATCGGTTTTTCACCCCCCAAAAGAACGCTGCTAAATTGCACGGTCAATTTCCGTTTTAATGGGTTTATTTCAAAAAATACCCGAATATACGAAAAATCGTGGAGTGGATTGGCACCATTTCCTGTGGAACTTCCCGGGCTGCGATCCGGGCCGGGAACTCTCCGTCGGAGAAACGATCCCGGAAAAGATACGGTCCGGCCATCCCCTCCTTTATAAAGGGGGGGTTGTTTAGGCTCGGTAGAAAACCGTAAGTGACATCCTGAATTTTGTCCGGGAGGGGACCACGGGTGCTCGCCGCCTCGTCGGGGCTCGCCCCGTGGAGCAAACCCGTGCACGGGAAACACAATTGAAAAATATTTATTCGGCGGGGGGCAAAGGGGCTTCGTCCCCCTGGGCTGCCTCCCCCACAGGGGGAGAGGGGGTCACCCTCGCAAATACGGTTTGGTTCTGGGGAAATGATTCCTACAGGGCTATCTTTTATTAAATTACCGTGAGTAGGGGTTTGTATATCCGTCCGGTTTCCACCAGCCGATCTCGCCAACGGATTCCGGGTAGATCCGGAGCCTGCGCCAGTTCCGCTCGTGCTGTGTGCGGAGCCAGATCTCTCTTGGGAACCAGTGCGGGAACGGCAACGCCCGGACAATGCGGAGATCGTCCTTTATCAGGTCTTCATAGAAGGCCTCCGGATCGATCCGGTACCGGGTCTGCCGGACCCGGACAATGCAGGCGGTCTCGGGTTTGAAGATGAAGAGGTCGTAGCCGAGATCGTCTTGTGTGTTCTCCTGCCAGCGGTACCCCATCTGTTCCGCGAACTTTTTTGCTTCACCAATCATCGCTACCGGTTTCTGCCCCCGGGTCATACGGGCCGGTTTGCGGTCAGGGATTGAAGTGTTTGTGGTTTTCGCGAAAAATGGGATGATGACCGATCGGAAAAAAAGTATCTGCTCCAGCAAAAAGAGTGGAAAAAAGATTACAGGGTCTTGTCAATGATAATCTGCTTCGACCCGTCCGTAAAGACAACAACGCCGATCACCCGGTCCTTTCCGGGGTTTGATGCCGAGATGAAAGCATTGGATCCTATCGAAAGGATCCCGCCGCTTGACGGCTGGTCCTGGATCCCGTTCGTGTTGCTGGTACCATTAATGTAGATCGTAGCTGGTGTCCCCCCCACCGTCCAGTTGATTTCGGTAACGGAACCAGCGTTCTGGCCTCCGGCAAAGGTCGTGCTCACGTACGAGTCATTTACCCGGGTGATGGTCGATGCTACTACTTTCCCGCCGTGGATGTTCCCGATCAGGCCGAACACGAATGCTCCGATGATCGCAGCGAGGATTACAGTTACCGCCACGAGCAGGATCGTACTCATGACCTCGGATATTCCGTTTTCATTTTTCCGGTGGATGGACATGGTATCACACATACGAAATCACTGCGACACAATGAGGATGATTCTTGTATCTATATATTATCTGGAAATACTGATAAGCGTTTTTCAGGAAGTAATCCCCTGTATAAATATCAGATGTCCTTATTTTCCTGATATTACGGTTATGTGGATATAATATTCATGGTGAGTATTACAACTCAATCCCCTTGAGAATAAAATTGCATTATCCAGCTATCGCATTGACGCAAATTGGAATACTATAAAAGAGAATGCAAATCAAATAAAAATAATTATAGGGTTGTATCGACGATAACCTGCGTGGCTCCGTCGGTAAACGTACCTACACCCACAACGTGGTTTTTACCCGGGTTGGATGCTGGAATGAGTGCGGATGCACCGACAGGTAAGACTGTCGCTGGGCTTGTCGGCTGCAATCCATTATTTGCGTCGCAGGTATTCTGCCCGCACTGGACCGGGGTAACATTCGTTCCATCAACGGTGAATGCGATACTTCCCATTGTGCCTGCATCCTGACCACCCTGATATGTAACGGTTACAAACGAAGAGTTCACACGGCTCTCGGTTGCCGCAACGACCTTGGTCTTCTGGATGTTTCCTGCCATGCCGAACACGAATGCAGCGATGACTGCTGCGAGGATAACAGTGATCGCGACCATCAGGATGACACCGATGACCGGCGATACTGCCTCTTCATTCTTTTTTGTGAATGCCATTTTCCAAATCACTCCAACTACATATCCGCGATGGATATGACACTGTATGACCAAAATATTCTCTCATTTTAATATTTAAACACTGCTATTCGCTTTTCAGGATAATTCTGTCCCCTGCCAGCGAATACAGCCCCCTGCAAAAAGAGCCAGCCCGGGGACGGGCAGGAAAATTCACCGCGGTTTGCGGTGGGTTTGAGTGTCTTATGGAAATCGGGGTTTTCAAATGCCGGGTTCAATGAGAGTCGGTACCTGTGCAGGGAATTCTCATCGTCGTGCACAAAACGGCGGGTCGGTCTTTTTTAGGAAGGATTCAACAGAGTGCAGGAAATTAGAATAAAATGTCCGGCCTGACACATGAAAAGGAAAAAACGATCGGATCGCGGGTGAAAAAAAATTAAAAAAACCGATCGCCCCGACACATCACCTGAAGCGATCACCCCGCCCTCTAAAAAAATAGGTAATCCCCCTTCCCCTGCCACCCGCACTGCAAAAAAACCGGTCGGACCGATCATTTTCGAAATCGGTCAGGTCGGCCTATTTTGTTCCAGTTCCGCGACCTGTGTTTCGCCAGGAATTTCAGATGAAAATGGGTGGTCGCCCCGATCGTACCCGATAATCGGTCGGTCCGACCAATCCTGATCATTGGTCGGCGCGGCCAGATATCCATGCGGATATGAGGCATCCCCCGCCCCCTCCACCGCACAAGTACGGCAACAGTCCGTGAATATCTTGATACCGCACCGCTTATCAGGAAATACTGCCTCCATACACTACAGGTTACCGGGTGAACCTTACCATAACTTGAGTCCATCCGCTATGATCTTAACCTCATCGGGACTTCCCTCAAGCGGGAGTCATCCCTGTTCAGGTTTCCAGATCTGTAAAGACGGTACCCGGGAAAAGTCCGCATCGTTTGTCGCGATGTCCATGAGTTTCTCCTTTCTCATCGCAGCAACATGGACGGCATCGGTAGCAAAGAGGTTATACTGGCGTGCAATCTCCATGGAATCGGAAAAAAAGGGGCCGGGGATAATTTCCACGCCGATATTTTTTAACATGTCGCAGGCTTCCCATAACGAGGGGAACTCATTGAGGATTTCAGGCGACTTTTTTATAACTGCAACAGCCTGGGCCGGTGGGCAGTGATACCCTTCCACAACTGACGTTATCATGAGTTTGTGAAAAACTTCGTTTAAAACAAATTCGTCCACAAAACCCGTAATATCGTTATCCTCAATCCGTTTGATAAACGTATGACTGGCTTTCCCGCATACCGAGTGTCTGAAAAACACATAAAGGAAGATATTTGAGTCAACGAAAACAGGTGTCCCGGAAGGAACCGATAAAAGATTTAATCCCATCCTTCCATCTCAATAATTTCATCTGCGTTTTTTTTATCAAGAGGAAGTATACCATACATCTGGTCCGCGATCTGCCTCTTGATTTCGATAATGACAGATTCCCCCTCTTTAAGCGGCAGCTCGCGTACTGGTTTTAAGCATTTGTTCTCATAGCGGGCTTTGTAAAGCAGCGTCATCGAAAATCCCGGCTCAATAGTGAATTTAACGTTTTATAAGGATAAAATTGTTATTGCATTTTTGCGACTCTTCTGTATTTACACATCCGATCGCACAAGTACTACGGCATTACGGATGACAAACTCTTTCGCCTTATCCAGAAAACCGCCGTGATCCGGGAATTTACCCGGGTAATGCAACAGACGATCAAACAACACGGGGGAGAATCCGCGTAACTCCTAAAAAATAAAAAAAGCCCCGGGTTGTGCGGGGTACTGAAGGTCATTTACTTCGGCTTGTAATATCCCCACTTCGCAAGGGCCTCTTTGAGCTCCTTTGCCTTTTTCGCCTTCTCGTCCAGCGAAATTCCGTCCTGCCAGGCCTCGATCGCCTGCATCGTCGCCTTTGCCCCGGCCCGGGTCCCCTTCGGGTGCCCGTGGATCCCGCCAGAGACGAGGAGTACCAGGTCTGTCCCGTAGATATCGAGCACGTCCGGCACGAGGCCCGGGTGGAGCCCTCCCGATGAGACCGGGAACGCCGTCTTGATCTTTCCCCAGTCCTGTGCAAGGCACTGGTGCGGGACTTCCTTTATTTTTTGTTCCCGTAAGAGATCGGCAAGAAGGATCGACTCCGTCTTTGTCCCGGTCAGCTTGCCCACCGCCGTCCCGGTATGGATCTGCGAGACCCCGATGAGGCGCATGAGCTTTGCGAGGAAGTACATCGTCATCCCGTGCTTCTTGTTCCGGTCGAAGGCCGAGTGGAATGCACGGTGGGCGTGGATTGCAAGGCCGAGGTCCGAACAGTAATCCCGCATCGTCATGACCCCTGCGTTTCCCGCCACCACGACATCGATCATCGCGTAGTTCCAGCCGTACTCCACGAGCAGATCGGCACGCTTCTTCATGGTCTCGACGTCCGCGGTGATGTTGAGGAACGCCGACTTCTTCTCGCCGGTCTCTTTCTCGGCCTTGTCGCGGAGCTTTGTCATGTACTTTACCCGGTCGTCGAACCGGTTGAACGAGGTCGAGGTCAGGTTCTCGTCATCCTTGACGAAATCAAAGCCGCCCATCCAGGTCTCGTACCCGACCTCCGCATGCTCCTTTGCGGAGAACCCGATCTTCGGCTTGGGCACCGCACCGGTCAGCGGCCGGCCCCGGATCCCCATCATCTTCCGGATCCCCTCCATCCCGAAATGGGGACCCTTGAACCCTTTGAGGTATGCTGCGGGGAGTGACGCATCGACAAGACGCAGGTTCCTGAGTGCCTTCATGCCGAAGATGTTCCCCGCGATCCCGCTCATCAGCTGCACGGCATTTCCCTCTTCCCAGAGCGCGAGCGGGTAGGCGACCTTCACGAAGTGCCCGTCGAAATCGAACGCCTTTGCCTCCAGTTTTTTCATCCGGGGCGGCAGCGTTGCAAGCGTTGTCCAGGTCCCGGTCGAGCTCTCGGACGCGATCCGGCCGGCTGCCTCCTTGTCCGTGATCCCGGCTGCCGGTTCAAAATAAAACAGGCAGACAATATCGTCCTTTGCCGGTTCGTAGTTCGTATCGACAAACTCATTGTACCAGTCAATTGCCATGATAATTCCCGATTACCTACCAATGCGCCCATGCCTCAAATACCTTCAGATAGAAACCGCTCGCAGGTGTTCGCCTTACCGGAATACCCGTCCCGGGGTTTTGTGGAAACGATTTCGAAAGCCTCAATATCTCTACAAACGCAATCTGTAAAATATAAATTATCGGGATATTTTTCCCGCGCGATGACCGGATGATCCTGCAATATTCCCCGTTTTTTCTCCCGCTGCTCGCCTCCGCTGCCGTGACTCTCGTACTTGCCGGTTTCGCCCTCAAAGTCCGGTCGAACCCGGTCGCAGAACCGTTTGCCCTGCTCATGGTAGCAACTACCCTCTGGTCAATCGGGTATGCGTTCCAGCTGGTCAGTGCGGATCTTGCCTCAAATCTGCTGCTCAACGATATTGAGTACCTCGGGATTGTCACGGTGCCGGTGGCATGGCTGCTCCTTGCCCTGCGCTATACCGGCAGGAACCAGTATGTCACGCGAAGAAACGTCCTCCTCCTCTTTGTCATCCCGGCTCTCGATGTGCTCTTTGTTGCGACAAATTCATTCCATTACCTGTATTATTCTGATATCGTCCCCTCCGTAGTATCCGGTTCGGTAGTCTGGAATTTTTCCCGTGGCCCGCTCTTCTGGCTGCATACTACGTATTCGTATCTTCTTATCGTCATTGCCTGCATTCTCATCGCAAGCCGGTATTCCGGTGCCCCGGCAATTTACCGCAGACAGATTGCCCTTCTTCTTGGTGCTGTCACTCTCCCCATGCTTGTTAGTTTTCTCTATGTTACCGGTGCAATCCCCCTGTCCGGCATGGATCTTACGCCCCTGACCTTCACGTTTGTCGGAATTCTCCTTGCGATCGGCCTGTTCCGGTACCAGCTCTTTACTATGCTGCCGGTTGCGTACCCGAAGATCTTTTCATCCATCAGCGACGGGATTGTCATATCCGATGCCCGGGACCTGATCATCGATCTCAATCCCGCCGCACGCGAGATTGCCGGCCGGCCTGAACCCGGACTGATCGGTACTTCCCTTGCGGACTCTTTTCCCGCACTTGCCCCGATCATTTCCGATACCGCAGCTTCTGAAAAAGAGATGCACCGGGAGATACCGATCACGGTCCCGGGAGGTATGAGATATTACGATGTGATCTGCCGGAAGATTACTGCCCCCGAGGATCCGCGTGCAGGTCATCTTTTCATTCTTCGGGATATCACCGATCTGCGCACTGCGCTTGCAGCCCTCGAAACCGCGAATGCGAAGATCAATCTTCTTTCTTCCATCACCCGTCACGATATGGCAAACAAGCTCTCCGGCCTGATGACCTACACGGACTTAATGAAGGTCCAGGATGACCCGGCAAAGATCCGGGCGTATATCCTGAAGATCGAAGAACTCACAAAGATGATCCTCGATGAGATCCAGTTCACCCGGGACTACCAGGATGCCGGCATAAAAGCCCCGGTCTGGCAGGAGGTCTCCCGGTGCATCTCCATGGCAAAGAGACAGGTAGATCTCAAAAATGTGACCGTGACCGACACCTGTGGCGGTGTATCTATCTATGCCGATCCTCTCTTTGTCAAGGTGATCATCAACCTGTTTGACAATGCAGTCCGGCATGGCGGCAGCAGGATGACAACCATCACCTTTTCCTGCGCCAGGAACGGCGATGCCCTTGTCATTGCCTGCACGGATAACGGTGAAGGTGTTACGGAAGCGGACAAACCAAAACTCTTCACCCGTGGTTTTGGGAAACATACCGGCCTTGGCCTGTTCCTCACCCGCGAGATCCTTGCGAGCACGGGTATCTCCATAAAAGAGACCGGCACCCCCGGGAAGGGTGCCCGGTTCGAGATTACCGTTCCGCCCGGTGCCTTCCGGATGGACACGGTGTCCTAAAATACCGTCAGATTTTCTGCCGCCCTCCGGTTTTTGTATATTTTATGGTGTTTCGGGTATCTGCCCGCCGGAGGTACCTTTCATCAGACCCAGCGCAAAGGAGATATCTTCCACAAGTTCCTGCAGGAGTTCCAGTTCCCGGTCGTTGAAAAAGCCGGGTTCGCTTGCATAGAACCGCATCGCGCCGACGATCGAATCACCGTTCCGGATCGGGAGCGCTGCTGAAGAGCGGTACCCGCGCCGGGCCGCTTCGTCGCGGTACCGGTCCATACGGGGATCCGAACGTATGTCGTTGCAGATCATGGGCTGGCCCTCGCGGATGGCGGAACCGGTGAGGCCCATGCCCTGCGGGACATTGTCGGTGGTAATCGAGAGGTTACTGAGGTAACCCTCCTCGTATCCGCAGGCCGCAACCGGGTGCACTTGGTGCGTCGCCGGATCGGCCATCCCGATCCAGGCCATCAGGAATTTACCTTCTTCGACAGCGATCCGGCACGCCTCGTCGAGCAGTTCCCGTCGGGTCCGGATATGGATCACCGCTTTGTTGGTGCGCGAAAGGACCGAATAAATCCGGTTGAGGTGCAGGATGGTGTCGTTTGCCCGCTTGCGTTCCACGGCCCGGCGGATCGTATGGGTCAGTTCCGCAAACTGCGCCTTTGGGGCCCCCCCTTTCTGGATGTAGTGGTCCGCCCCGCAGTTGAGTGCTTCTATCACTACGTCCTCGCGGCCCTTGCCGGTGAAGATGATGAACGGGAGATGGGTATTTTCCGTCCGTATCTCTTTTAAAAATGCAATCCCGTCCATCACCGGCATCTGGTAATCGGAGATCACCACATCGTACGTGGCAGACCGGAGCTTTTTGAGTGCCACGGGTGCAGATTCCGCAGTATCTACCCGGATATCCCCGGTCCGCTCAAGAAAGATCCTGCCGATTTCAAGCAGGGCCGGTTCATCGTCGACATAGAGTGCGGAAATCATAGTCCGTGGCACTTCTTCGTTTTCACTCAATATCGGCAGGATGGTTTAAATCAGTTCCTTTTTTTATGTCGGACTGGTTTTTTTAGGCACACCGAAATCGTTTTAATTTAGGGAAACCTAATTATTGAACAGATGGCGCAGGAACAGGTCGAGGAATACCTCGAAGCGATCTACGATATTGCAGGGACGGATGGCGCCGCGAAGACAACCGCGATTGCAAAATGTCTCAAGGTTGCGCCCGCGAGCGTGACCGAGGCCCTCCAGAACCTCTCGGAAAAGAACCTGGTAAACTACGAGCCCTACAAGGGAGCAAGCCTCACCGGGGAAGGAAAGAAGATCGCCGAGACCATAAAACGGCGGCATCGTCTCCTCGAAGTCTTCCTTGCCGATGTGCTCCACATAAAACGGGAAAAAGTACACGAGGAAGCGTGCCGGATGGAGCACACCATTTCCGAGGACACGGAAAACGCCCTCTGCCGGATGCTCAATGCCCCGGCGCGGTGTCCCCACGGCAGCCCGATTGCCCCGTGCAGCATGGGCGTGGGGAGCTGTAGCGAATGCAGCGCCCGGACCGGCCCGGAATTTACGGACTCCGGTGAAACCCGGGCTGCCGAGATCATCCCGATCACAGCGCTTTTGCCGCAGCAGAAAGGAAAGATCGCCTTTATCCGGGGCGACTGCCGGATTGTCCAGCGTCTCTCCGATCTCGGGCTCACGCTCGGGACAACGGTCTCGGTTACCCGCAAGGCGCCTTTAAACGGCCCGGTCGAGGTCTTTGTGCGGCGGACCAAACTTGCCGTCGACCATACCATAGCAGAGAATATTTTTGTCGATGCTTCAAAGGAAGGGATTCCGTGAGCGGATGCGGCGACTGCAAAGGGTGTTCCCCAAAAAACAAGACCCCCGTGAACGATGTCGATTATACTATCGCCCTTGCCGGTAATGCAAACGTCGGCAAGAGCGTGACATTCAACCAGCTCACCGGTGTCGACCAGATCATCGGGAACTGGCCGGGGAAGACCGTGGAGCGGGCCGAAGGGCTCCTCCAGTACAAGGGGAAACGGATCCGGGTCATCGACCTCCCCGGGATCTATTCGTTTACCACGTACTCGATGGAAGAAGTGGTCTCCCGGGAGTACATTGCGCTCGAACACCCGGATGCGGTCGTGAACGTGATTGACGCGTCGGCGCTGGAGCGCAACCTCTTTTTTACCATCCAGCTCATGGAGCTCGCGCCTCCCCTGATGGTCGCGGTCAACCAGATCGACCTCGCGGAGAAGAAGGGACTCAGCGTTGATATCAAAAAACTCTCAGAACTCCTCGGGGTACCGGTCGTCCAGACTATTGCGATCCGGGGGAAGGGGATACCCGACCTGACTGATGCAATCCTCGACCTCGTCCACAAACGACCGGTCCCGCCAACGCTCGAGTACGGCAAGGAAGTTGAAGGAAGGATCAAAAAGATCTCATCAATGCTTACCGGGGTCAAGACCGCCTATCCCCTCCGCTGGGTTGCAATAAAACTTCTCGAACGCGACCCGGAGATCTCGCGGATCATAAAGGAGCAGTCTCCGGCGGCAGTCGAGACCGCGGATACGCTCGCCCGGGAGATCGAGGCATTGCACGGCGAACCGGTCTGTGTCGTGATGAGCGCGGAACGGTACCAGATTGCCGACCGGATCGCGTCAGAAGTGATCACAGTCCGGGCACCTTCTGAAGGTGCGGTAAAAAAGAGCCTTACCGATAAGATCGACAGTATCGCCCTCCACCCGGTCTTCGGGTACCTGATGGTCATTGCGGTGATCGGCGGGCTTTTGATCTGGACGTTTCTTATCGGCGCCCAGATCTCGGAAGCCATTGCAGGGTTCTTCGCTCAGTTCGGGCAGTACGAACCGGTGATTGACGGATCGCTTGGAAGCGTGCTCTTAAACGGCGCTTTTACCGGCCTGGTCGCCGGCCTCACGCTCGTCATCCCGTATGTTTTGCCGTTTTACCTGATCCTTGCGGTCATCGAGGACTCCGGCTATCTCACCCGGATCTCGGTGATGCTCGACCGGGGCATGCACAAGCTGGGCCTGCACGGGAAGGCGATCATCCCCATCATCCTCGGCTACGGCTGCAATGTCCCGGCCTGTTATTCCTGCCGGATCATGGAGTCGCCCAAGCAGAAACTGCTCTCCGCGTTTCTCGTGACGCTTGTTCCCTGCACGGCACGGACCGTCGTCATCCTCGGCCTTGTCGCCGCGTTTGTCAACATCTGGTGGGCGCTTGCGCTTTACGCATTCGATATCCTGTTAATCATTGTCGCAGGCCGGCTGGCGTTCAGGGTCATGCCCGGCGAATCGGTGGGTCTCATCATGGAGATGCCGGACTACCACGTCCCGTCACTCACAGTGGTGCTCAAACAGACCTGGGCCCGGACCAAGTCGCTTGTCTGGCTGGTCTTCCCGGCGTACATCGTCGGGAGCGCACTCATCCAGGCGTTCTACTGGGCCGGCTGGCTCACCCCGGTCAACGCAGCGCTTGCACCGATCACGACTCTCTGGCTGGGGCTTCCGGCGATTGTCGGCATCACGCTGATCTTCGGGATCGTCCGAAAAGAGATGACGATCCTTACCCTTGCGGTGCTCATGGGCACCACGAACTTTGCTGCGGTCCTCACCCCGGTCCAGCTCATCGTGCTCGCCCTTGTCACCATGATCTACATCCCCTGCATCTCGGTGATCCTCGCGCTCGCTTCAGAGTTCGGGTGGAAAAAGTCGCTTGCGATCACTGCAGTAGAAGTTGTGATGGCAGTTGTGATCGGCGGGATCGCGTTTCGGGTACTCAGCCTCTTTATGGGCTAGAAAAACCCGGACCCTTTCTTTTCGGGTAAAGCTTAAACAAATAGACATGGAGATGTGAAACGTCCGTTCATTTTTGATATATTTAATCCATAGTGTCCAGGAAGCATTGTGCCTTACTTGAGATTCGGCCACAAAAACGAGGACTCGCCCCCCGGCCCCCTCGCGCTCGACGGGTGGCACGGCTACACCCGTCTCGCCAGGTGGAGCCGCAGATAAAAGGCCGGGATGAAAGATCCGGGGTACGACCCTTAACGAATGGAAAGATTATCTGCCCAATTTATGGAAAAAGGTAACGGGGTTACGAGGGAATTTTTTTTTAACAGTTAATTATTACATTTTTCAGGATGCAGCCGTTGTCACCGGGACATACGGCGCTTTCCCGGTTGCCGGGTCGACGAGGAGTGCAATTGTGGCCCGTGGCGCCCCCTTCTCGATCTGCGTGACCCGGGTACCGTTGGTATACACCCCGACAATCAGGGTGTCTCCGGAATTGTCCAGCTTCTCAAACGACGCCTGCACCAGTCCCCTGCTGTCTTTTATCGGGTAGAACTGGTCGCCGGTCCCCCGTACTTCCCGAAGCTCGCCCGCGTTCCCATATTTCCCGTAGAATGTTCCGTTATAGGTGACCCGGACCCAGACACCGGTTCCGGGAATTACCGTGATCTCTGGGGTTGCAGTCGGTGTTACGGATATGGCGGGTGTGACCGGCAGGGTCGGGGTCTCCTCATGGGCACTTTCTCCGGACATCAGTACGAACACGGCACCCGCAAGGCAGGCAATGACAATTGCTGCGATGACGATTGCGGCGATTCCGCGTGGTGAAATTCCGAGAGGTGGCCGGGACGGTGGCTGCTGTACGTCCGGTTTTGCCGGAGGCGTGGTCTCCGGTTCTTTCTCGTTCTGTTCCGGAACTTCGCCGCTATCCCCATGCTCTGAAATAACCGGAAAAACCACGGTATCCGGCAGGCCTGACCGTACTTCCGGTTCGGCAGCAGGTACCGTGACAGGTTCCGGTGGGACCGTGGCCTCGGCCTCCGGTTCTTTCCCGAGCAGGGTCTCTTCGTCTTCTGCCATCAGGCGCTGCTTGTCGTCAAGGGGGGGAACCGGTGGGGCAGGTTCGGCAGCGGCAGCTTCCGACAAAGGTGCCGCTTCCTCTTCTGCGGGAGCAGGGGGGATTTCGTTCTGGACCGTTGCCTCTGCAACCGGTTCCCCCTCCGTTCCCGTGGTTTCTGCTGCGGTATCCTGCACAGACTCTTCCGGAGGAGCATCGTAATGTTTTGTTTCAGGTTCCGGCACCGGTTCACCGGTTTCTTCAGGCAGCGCATTGTTCCCTGGCTGTTCCAGGGATCCGGCCGGCTCTTCCCCGGATGCCGGCGCTGGTTCCTCATCATCGTTCCCGGGGGAGGAACTCACCGGTTCTTTGGCCGGCGCTGCTGGTTCCTCATACAGTACATTATTTTCGGACGGTTTCAGGGATCCTGCCGGTTTTTCCTGGGTATCCGGTTCCGCTGCAGAATCTTCGTTCAATGAACCGGGACGCTCCGGTTTTTCTTCAGTCCAAGACGGGTTCTGGAGGGCCGACAGGATCTCTTCCGATTTATTTTTGTTCTTCCCGCTCACCGTGGTGTGCGGCCCGGGCTTGTCGGGTGCGACCCACCGCCGCACCGTGGGACCTCTCCCCTGCGTCTTTGCCGGCTGCTGAACGGTGGTTTCTTGTGGAATCTCATGGCGATCGGATACGATATGCTCGATCAGCTTCCTGACCCAGAGTTCGCATTCCCCGTTCCGGTCCTCGTACGGCTGCTGGGAGAAGATCATTTCGAGGGTGGTCGAATCCTCGACACCGACCGGATCGATGAGCACCAGCGTGATGAGCGGTTCGTGGGCCGGCGTCTTTCCTCCCTTTACCGAGAGGATAGTGGCAAACGGGATCACCTGCGGCTGGTCCCGGGCATGGTCGCTGTCCACGAGGGCAAGGCGGTGGCTCGTAAGGATGAGATCGTACTCCTTCTCACCGATAAGTACCCGATCCGTAGTCAGGACGATCGTTTCGCCGCTCTTGAGATATGGTCCGGCCATAAAAACGTCCGCTCCTGATCACAATTTGTTGTTGGTAGAGATATGCTTTTTAGGTGTTTTTATGGCAGTGCGGCGTCTTTTTCCACCGTGCATGAAAAAACCGGATAATTATTTGCCGGCAAAAACCGGTAAACCCGGTCGGTTCTTACCGGGTCCGCTGCGGTTATGTACGGCCCCCCATATCCAATAAGAGTCCTTTCAACTCCGGAAATTCCTGTTCGGGACTTCCCCGCCGGCCGATATATTTGTCCGCACCGGCTTTGAGTGCTGTCCTGATATCCTCGTCGCATTCCTTCCCGCTGTAAATGACAATGGGAGACGTACAGCCCTGCCGGCGCAGGGCAGCGACAAATTCCGTCCCATTCATTCCCGGCATCCTCCAGTCGGTAATGATGAGATTGTAAGTATGCGAGCGGGCGAGGTCAAGGGCTGCCCTGACATCGTCTGTCGTATCTGCACGGCAGCCGGCCTCATCCTCGAATTCCAGACGGAGGAGTCCGAGGATATCGGTATCGTCATCGACAATAAGGACTCGTTTCATCTGACCAGATAATCACCAATTGCCGGTGTTGCTATAAAAAGGGTGATACTTTGGTGCCGGTCCGGAGCTGTACTGTCCCGGTTTATTTGTACGGAACGGCAGTCAGGCCCGGGGCGAATGTTCCCGGTACGACTCCGGAGGGATACCGATCTCAAACCGTGTTGTTTTCCCGGACTCCCCGGTCTCGGAGAGCGAGATTCCCGTCAGCGACAGGATCTCGTGGATGATAAAGAGCCCTCTCATGCCCACAACAGTACTGCCGGGCAAAAAGATCTGCTCTTTGTCTTCGGCACGTATGCCCGGTCCGGCATATTCTACGGAAATGACGACCCGGGAGTCTTTCTCCTCCGCAGAGATACGGATCAACGGGGGTGGCGGTGTCGCAGTGACCGCGTTTTCGATCAGCCGGGAAAACACCCTCTCCATCTGGCGGTCCGCGTACACGAGCAGGTCGGGCAGGTCGATATCGAATGCAACCGGGCTTTCGGCATACCGTCCGGCAACGGAATCAACGATATTGTGGATATTCAGCCACTCCGGGGGATCCATCCCTAGGTCCTTGAAGTCCCGGGTGACGGTAATTTCGTCGCGGATGGCCTGAGCCGCCGACTCCTGCCGTCGGAGATACTCCAGTATTACCGGATCCTGTTCCCGTCTTATTGCCCGTGCAAGATATCCCAGCAGGACCGTGACCTTGTTCTGGATATCGTGGCGGGTGAGGCTCGTGAGGACGTTGAGTTTTTTGTTTGCCAGATGAAGGGTCTGTTCCATCCGTGTCCGGTCCGAGATGTCCCGGGCAAAACAGCAGGCAAAACCGGTGTTGTGGTATTCAAGATACCGGATTACCACTTCTACAGGGATCCGTGACTTGTCTTTCTGCACTACGAATGTTTCTCGGGTAATGGTACCGGCCCGGGTGAGAGACTGCCAGATCTCGTCCCAGGTACTTTTGGGAGGGAGGGCAAAGATATCGCCAAAGGCAAGATCCGCGAGCTCTTCCCCGGTATACCCGAGACCGGTTGCCGCGGCCTTGTTGGCATAGTTTACCTTTGCATTCCGGTTTACCCAGAACACCATGTCGGCGGCATTGTCCATGGAAAACTGCGTCATGAGCAGCTGCTGTTCCATGTTTTCCCGGCGGGACATCTCCTCATAGAGCTGGCGGTTGATCTCGCGGAGATCGTTTGTCCGGGTCACGATCGTCTCTTCGAGCATCTCCTGGGTTTTTTTGAGTTTGGTCCGGACAAGGACTTCATCGGTGATGTCAAGGCCCGTGGAATGGTAGCCGGTAAGCTGGCCCCGGTCATCGAAAATGGCACGGTCCCACCAGCGCTGCCACCGTGCCTCTCCGTTTGCCATGATCGCCTTGATCTCGATCATGCCTGCCGGATACTTAACAGTCAGCCGGGCCCGGTTCTGGCCGATACGTTCCGCCTCGTCCGATGAGACCAGGTGCTTAAACGGACGGCCGATGAGATCTTCCCGCGACCTGCCGAGAGCCCTGCAGTAGGGTTCGTTGACATACTGGAGGATGCCGTCGGGAGTATACCGGACAACGTATTCGATCTGGTTGTCAAGGAGCACGAGAGAATCGCTGCCCGGCATCTTTCCCGGAGGCCGTTCCTCCGTGCGATCCCAGTTACCTTCAATCAATACCGCGACACCGGGTTTCCCTGTCAGGAAAACAACCGGGATCATATACAGGTTAACCGGGTATTCGCGCCCCTGAAGCCGGAGACTGGCATGCACGTGCTGCTCATGTCCTTTAAATGCCATCCTGAATACCTGCCGGGCATTTTCCTCCCCCTCGAACCTGAACGGAAGCTGATCGAAATGCTGTCCGTCGATCTGCTCCGGGAGCATGCCGGGCAGGGTAGAAAACGATGTGCTGTGTTCTATGACCTGGCCGTTCTGGTCGAGCATTACAAATGGCTGGCTGCAGATTTTCCGCAATGAATCGACCGCAAGCCGGTGGGAGAGGTAATATACCTTTGATGTGCCCCGCTTTTTCCCGTCAACCGATCCCTGGATCTGGAGGATATCCATGTACTTGGCGACCGAGTTCCGGTTGATCTGCAGCAGCCCGGCTATATCGGTAATGCTCAAGCCATCCGGGTGCTGTTCGAGCGCCTCCTTGATCCGGGATATTTCGTGCAGGTACTCCTCCATGATCAACGCTTTCTCCGGTTCGTTATGCATTTTCGGCCATTTTTGCTATAAAAAGTTCTTATTTGCTTTGCTTATTTGCTTTGCAATTAATCATATTTATAAATGGCTTTTTGCACACATATGGTCAGCCCCAAAGATAAGCATGGCAAAACGAGGGCTGTTGGAACAATCATTCAGGTGAATGAGGATGACATCACTGGCAAAACTTCCAAAAGAGTATTGTGCCCAAACACCGGCACAGCCTGCAGAACGCGACGGACTGGAAGAAAATATCATTCGCATGCATGCACTGTCAGACCACCTCAATCGGTACTTTGCCATGCGAACGATGGGAGAAACCCATGGAGATGAGTGAAGGTATGATGAAAGCAGGAACCTGGGCCGACGATGGACTTTTCGGTGACAACTGTATTTGTCCGTATCCATCGTGTACCGTTGCCGTGGAAAGAGCCCGGCTCCTGTACCGGATCCTTCATACATCAGGGATCGATGTGAGCAAGGAAATCAAAGCGATGTGGTGACATCTATGGAAACACAGATCGACCAGGTATTCAAAAACGAGATCAAGATTACCGATACGACAGGAAATCCGGGGGCTCTGGGCCTTCTGGCCTTTGGCCTGACAACGATCATCCTCAACATGCACAATGCCGGCATATTCGCCATGGGGTCCGTGGTATTTGCCATGGGGATCTTCTACGGAGGTCTTGCCCAGATAATTGCCGGGATCATGGAATGGAAGAAGAACAATACCTTCGGGATGACGGCGTTTATCTCGTACGGGTTCTTCTGGATCTCTTTAGTGTTCCTGATCCTGATGCCCCTGTGGGGATGGGGATCCGAACTCACCAGAGAGGGAATGGTCTGTTTCCTTGGAATCTGGGGCCTGTTTTCCCTGGGGATGTTTTTGATCACCTTCCGGTTATCAAAAGCAATGCAGGTGGTATTCGGTCTTCTGACCCTGCTCTTCCTGCTCCTTATTGTGGGAAACGCGCTTGGTAACAGCACTATTCTTGTGATTGCCGGGCTTGTGGGCATCCTCTGCGGACTTGCCGCGATGTATACCGGCCTTGGCCAGATTATGAACGAAGTATGGAAAGAAACCGTTGTGAGACTCGGGTGAAGCAAATGATCGAATTACAGGATCTAATGGAAATGTTCGAGAGGAATCCTCTCGCACAGGCAATCGTGGACAGCAGTCAGAAAATCGTGATGGTCAACGATGCGTTCTGCAAACTGACCGGGTACGGCAGAGACCGGCTGCTCGCCATGAAATTCAGCGATTTCCGGGACCAGCAGATGATAAAATACATAAAAAATTCCGGGGAAGGCGTGGCTGAAGCCATCACCACCCGCCACAAAACCGTCGGGGAGAGCACGATGGAGACCCCCTCCGGCCTGCATGTGGTCATCAGGACCAATATCCCGCTCCTTGACGAGAAAGGGGAGGTCAAACTGGTCTACATCACGTACAATGAGATCACCAGTGTTGTAAAGACCCGCGAGTACATGGAAAAAGAAGTCTCCGCAATGAGCGCGATCTATGGCAAGATGGCTGAAGGCGACCTCACCGTCAGATATG
>Ga0268357_101106_pt1 | contig 21783 bp, 23 predicted proteins | sample BioMet10_FD_192466 | JGI IMG/M metagenome (GOLD analysis project Ga0268357, IMG submission 192466) | Sewage microbial communities from Oakland, California, United States - Biofuel 10 (Illumina Assembly) | ecosystem: Engineered > Wastewater > Sewage > Unclassified | place: USA: California... | reverse complement strand
AAGACTAGGCTACTGGCGGATAGCCGGAAGCGCTATCTTAACACGTTCCATAACAAACGAAAAGCTCGCAAAGGACGGATATTATGACTTGCCGTCCCAATACGAGCTCTTGCGTGCAAAGCACTTAAACGTTTGAACCGCCGTGTACCGAACGGTACGCACGGTGGTGTGAGAGGTCGCCTACTCAACTAATGGGTAGGCTCCTACTCGATTTGAGCATATTCTTTTCTTCCGTCAGCATACTCAAGGTAAGCTTTACCGTTTTTTACATCATATTTAGCCACTGGAATGCCCAACGCTTTATTTTTTTCAATCTCTTGTTTAACCGCTAACCTAAATAACCTGCTCATTTCCCGGTCTTCTTTACTGGCCGATTTCATCTTCTTGATGGTCATCATAGCACCTCCATTTACCAGGTACACGATATTTATTACTTCAACTAACTATAGTATATCATAGAAAGAAAAGATATGGATAAACTTTTTAGGAAAATGGTTTAGCGGTTTAGCCGTAAGATATATTATCTGTATCAAAATTGATAAAATAAATAAAATGATAAAAATAATTTACAAAGACAATAAAATATAGTATATTTATATTGTATCAAAATTAATAAAAATATTGGAGAGATACAAATGGAAGCTTACGAACTTATTCCAAAACTGATACGTGCAGCATATAGCAATGATAAAAAGACTGTCGAAGGTATATCCGTGCTCTTAGGGAGAAGATTGAGAAAACAATATCCAGACATATCTTCAGAGATAATGGAAATAGCAGCAAATTATAAAGTTGGCGGAGATGTATATAGAAGTGTTAATATTCAGCCTGTACCTGTTGATACGGAATCACGAAGCAATCTTGTAAAAATTGAAGAAAATTATGAAGAGTTGATGCCGATACTTGAAAAAAATGTTCAAATACAAATCCAAGATTTTATAAAGGAACGTTCATTAATTGACAAGTTTTTAAAGGAAAATATTGTACCACCTAATAGTTTACTTTTATATGGTGAACCTGGTGTAGGTAAAACATACACAGCTAGATGGTTGGCAGGACAATTAAAAATGCCTATGGTAACCGTAGATTTGGCAACTACAATATCAAGCTATTTAGGAAAATCAGGGCAAAATATTAAAAGTATATTTGATTATGCCAAGAAAGAAAATATTATTTTATTCTTAGATGAACTTGATGCCATAGCTAAAAGACGTGATGATGAGGGAGATTTAGGTGAATTAAAAAGACTAGTTAATGTTTTGCTGAAAGAAATTGAAGACTGTCCGGCGACATGTGTTATTATTGGCGCAACGAATCATCCAGAAATGCTAGATAAAGCAATATGGAGACGCTTTGACCGCAATATCGAGGTAACTTTACCTGGAGTACAAGAAAGAATTGAAATTTTAAAGCGATCATTGTCAAATTGGTATGATAAAATTAATACAAGAATATTGAACTTTATTGTAAACCAAACAGAAAATTGTTCTCCTGCGGATATCTGCAAGTTATCTGAACACATAAAGAGACAGATAATCATGAATGAAAGTACGAATATTGATATTTTGGTTATTCGAGAAGTTTGTAGATTAAAAAAATTTGAAAGCAAAGAAGCTAAAATAACTATATGTAAATCTATAAAGCAAATTAACCCCAAAATGTCCATAAGGGAGATTTCTGATATAACACTGATACCGTCAGCGTCAGTTAGTAGATATTTGAGGAGGTAAAATATGAAAAACGAAAGATTGCCAATTATTGCACATGGTGAACTATACATAGAACCTATTTATAAAAAGCCAGGTTTTGACGAAAAAAGCTATACGCATGAATATGAAACCTTAACCTTAATTGTAATTTAAAAACATTGACTTTATAATGATATAAGTTTACAATATACATACGAGGTGATGACTATGACTACAGCTAATATTAATATTCGTATGGATGCGGAAATAAAAAAACAAGCAGAAACCATTTTTGATGCAATGGGTATGAATATGACCACGGCGATTAATATTTTCGTACGGCAGGTCATTCGCCAAGGAAAAATTCCTTTTGAAATCGGAGTAGATGTACCTAATAGTGAAACCAGGGCCGCAATGCAGGAAGCTTTGCGAATTGCTCATGATCCGCATAGCCAGGGATATACCGATGTACATCAAATGTTTAAGGATATAGTTCACGATTCCACGGAGGAGTATAAGTGAGTCTAATTGTTAAACGCACCAACAGGTTTATAAAGGATGTACAAAGACTGACGGCACAGAACAAGGATTTAAGGTTGTTGGAAGAAGTAGTTACGAAGTTAGCTGCAGGTGAGGTCTTGGCACCTGAATATCGAGATCATAAGCTTAAAGGTGAGTTTAATATGTTTCGTGAATGTCACGTGGCACCAGATTGGCTTTTGATATATTACGTTGATGTTAAAGTTTTAGTGCTTACCTTATCACGCACAGGTTCTCATAGTACACTTTTCAAAAAGTAATTATAAACTAAAGGCTGCAGTCAGCGTTTTTTGCTGACTGCAGCCTTTATACTTATCCATTTATCTCCCCATCCTCATATCGGTAAAATCTTCGTCCGAGGCGCCCTTATGCACGATGTTCACCCACTTCTTGGTGGGGAAGAAGAAGGCAAAGAGGGAAACCAGCGAAAAGATGCTGTAAAAAATCGGGAAGGTCAGAATGCCTGACCAAAGCTTCCCGGGCTGCCAGCCGTCCTGTCGGGCGGCGACCAGGCCGACCAGGCAGGTGGCGCTGTACAGGAAAGCCACCGCCGGCAAAAGCACGGTCAGAAGCAGGCCGTCCCTGATCATCAAAACGGCCAGGATAATGTAAAAGAGGGCGACCAGGCCCACGATGACGCAAAAGCCTACCGCCATGAACAAATCAAAGAGCAGGCAGGAGGGATTCTCCTTGAACTGCTGCCACCAGGGCCGCAGGTAATGATTGACAATCTGATAATCACCGGAGCACCAGCGCCTGAGCTGGGTCACCATGACCTGCAAAGAGGTGGGCTGCTCGTCGTAAAAGGGCGCGTCCTCGATGAAATCCACGTGGTTGCCCTTGAGGCACTGCTGGACCGAAAACTCGATGTCCTCGGACATGCTGATGGTGTTCCAGCCCTGACCGTCCAGGAGGGCGGCCTTAAAGGCGAAGCCGGTGCCGCTGATCATGGCCGACAGCCCCAGGTTATAGCGGGGCCGGTTGTACAGGGCGTTGATGACGCACCAGTACAGGGTATACCACTGGCTGATCAGGGAATCGCAGGGATTCTGGGCGATGCGCCGGCCGGTGATGATGGAGGCGCCGCTGCAAAAAGCCTTATTAATTAAGAAAAGAAAATCTTTCTGTACGATGTTATCGGCATCAAAAACCAGAATCACATCATAAGCGCCCGGATAATGGCGGTGAATCTGCTCCAGGCCCCAGTTCAAAACGGCACCTTTGCCGCTGCGCTCGCCGCTGTTTCGCTCCCAGACGATAGTCTCCGGGTGGCTGCGGCCCACGCTGGCGGTCTGGTCCGTGCAGTGGTCCGCCAGAAGGAACACCTGCCGCCGCTCCCTAGGGTAGTCCTGGGCATCCAGGCAGCTTAAGAGCTGACCGATGACCGTTTCTTCGTTATGGGCGCAGATGATAACCGCGAAGCGGTTCTCCTGAGTTTTATAAAGGGCGGTTTTCTTCCGGCGGTAGATGGTGCCTAGAACGGCGATGATCACCGACCAGATGAGAAAAACCGACAGTAAAGTTTGAATAGCTAACATGCATTCCTCCGGGAACAAGGTTCCCCATACAGCCTGAGGGCCATAAGTATATATACTATATAATAAGCGGGCAGGTTTGTCAATTTTTACCCATTGAAAATAATTATGACAAAGCTATTAATGGATAACCTTCTTCCAAAATTTGCAAATATTATGAAAACTTTGAAGATGGAAGCAGGATTATGGCCGTGGATGTAGTATAATATAAGAGAAGCATAAGGAAGAGAATAGTAAAAAAGAGCATAGTTAAGAAGAGCATAGTAAAGAAATGAAGCGTAAGGGTCCAGCAGGACCTGCCAAATACAGCAGTGCCGGGCGGCGCTGCTAAACCAGATAGAGACGGTGACTTAACCGGCAACACGCCAAAAGTATCTGCTTAGTCAAAGGGAGGTTTGATACAAATGATAGGCGCGGTTATAGGCGATATCGTGGGTTCCAGGTTTGAGTGGCAGAACCTGAAATCCAAAGAGTTTGAATTATTCACGGCCAAGAATCGTTTTACCGACGACAGTGTGATGACCATGGCGGTAGCTCAGGCTATCTTGGACTGCGGCGGCGACTACAGCAAGCTGCCGGAGGCGGCGGTGCGGTGCATGCAGGAGTGGGGCAGGACCTATCCTGATGCGGGCTTCAGCTCCCTCTTCCGCAAATGGGTCATGAGCGACAATCCCCAGCCCTACCGGAGTTTTGGCAACGGAGCGGCCATGAGAATCAGCGCCTGCGGTTACGCCGGCAGCGATTTAAGCGAGGTCAAGGAGATGGCCAGGGCGGTAACCTCGGTGAGCCATAATCACCCTGAGGGCCTCAAGGCGGCCGAAGCCGTAGCGGTCTGCATCTACCTGACCCGCAACGGACGGACCATTAAGGAGCTGCGCCGCTACATCAACAAACACTACTATCGTTTGAACTTTACGCTGGAGCAGATCCGGCCGGTATATCGCTTTTACGAAACCTGTCAGGAAAGCGTACCTCAGGCTCTGGAGGCCTTCCTGGAATCCACCAGTTTTGAAGATGCCCTCCGAAACGCCGTCTCCATCGGCGGCGACAGCGACACCATCGCCTGCATAGCGGGCGCGCTGGCTTCGGCCTATTACGGAGTGCCGGCGGCCATCAGGGGTAAAGCCTTTACCTACCTGGACCAGAAACAAAAGAAGTTGATTCAGGAATTTGAGACCTGTTACGAACAGAAACTGGAATACGTGCCAGCCGGACAAGGCTGAGGTTAGGTCAAAAAGGAGTCGTTTTAAGGTCAGATGGGGTTGGTTCCCCGGGAACCAAAACCGGTCAGGACTAAAATTAGATTAGAAAATTAGGCCGCGGTTGTATTTTACGACCATAAGCTATATAATAAGGATAGAATTAGTTAAGCCTTAAGCTTTTCGCAGCTTAAGGCTTTCTTGTAAGTAAAAGTCAATACAAGGCCAAAGCGCAGGCCAGGCGGCCCCGGAGGTTAAACGGCCGGGGGGTCAGGCTTTAGCGCTAAACCTGCTTACAGGCAGATAACAAGGAGGATGGTAACGATGAAAAAAGCGGTAGTGTTTATGGCAGATGGAACGGAAGAGAGCGAAGCCTTACTGGTGATTGATTTATTGCGCCGGGCCAAGGTAGAGGTCACGGTGGCCTCCACCAGCGGCAGCCTGGAGCTTCTGACCAGCCATAAGATTAAGATGCAGGCCGATGCCCTGCTGGAAGATATCAACTACGCTGAAATCGACCTTCTGGTTCTGCCGGGAGGGGTAGAGGGAACGGCGAACATGGCGGCTAACGGCCACCTGCTCAACGTGCTGCGCAGCGCCGCGGCGGAGAATAAAAAGATTGCCGCCATCTGTGCTGCTCCCAGCATCTTAGGCCACCTGGGCCTGTTAAAGGGGCACCGGGCCACCAGCCACGCTAAATATCGGGATCAATTGACCGGAGCGACGGTGCTGGACCAGGAAGTAGTGGTGGATGGCAATTTTATAACCTCCTTCGGCCTGGGCGGAGGCATCGCCTTTGGCCTGGAGCTGGTAACCGAGCTGGCGGGCAAGGCCGAAGCCGACCGGATCCGTCAGGCCATTGAGTACATACATTAAAAATGATCAGAAGCTGCGACCACGTTTGGCCGCTGCAAGTCTTACTTAGTCAGAGAACGAGGTGAATTTTATGTTCAGCGAATTTTCCCTGCAAACCGAGCGAGAAAACTTTTACCCCATTACCGAACAGGTACGGGCCGCGGTGACCAAAAGCGGTATCCAGGACGGCATTGTGGTGGTTTACTGTCCTCATACCACGGCGGGTATCACTATTAACGAAAACGCCGACCCGGACGTGGTCCACGATTTGCTCCTGGGACTGGACCGGGCTTTTCCGGAGCAGCCGGAGTTTCGGCACCGGGAGGGCAATTCCTGCGCCCATTTAAAATCCACCTGCGTGGGCGCCAGCAAGACCGTGATCCTGCGGGGCGGCAAGCTGGTGCTGGGGGTGTGGCAGAATATTTATTTTTGCGAGTTCGACGGGCCCCGGGTGCGCAAATTCTTCGTCAAGGTCATTGAGGGATGAGCGAGGATAGATAACCGGTGCAATTTACTAACCAGGCCGGTTAAAATTATCAGGTGCAATTTTCATGATAATGTGTTAAACTAGACCGTATAAAAGATAATTATATTCTACAAAACAAAATTGGCAGAACAGAAATTATGTTAGAAAAATCAGCAAGTTAACAAGCAGCACAATTTCGTGACAGAGAAATTTTGTTAGACGGGGTGAATAGAACATGCATAATTCTTTAAAATTGTTTTTAGCAGCAGCAGTTCTGGCTTCTACATTTTCTACAATAACAGAAGCCAAGGCGGTTAAGGCGCCGGAATATCCCAACCTGCGGCTGCCGGTGAGCACTAACATGCCGGTAGGGAGCATTTATTACGACTATCTGGACAAGCTGGACGGAATGGGCTATGTAAAGTCCATGCTCTACGGCGCCAAGCCTTATTCCCGGGTGGATATGGCCCGCTGGACCAGAGAGGCCCGGGCAAAGTCGCAAATTAAGGAAACTCCGGCTTATATTGAGCAGATGATTAGGGACCTGGAAAAAGAACTGGCTCCGGAAATTGCCGCCTGGGACGAATATGAAGCTGCCAGCGGCACCACCGGTAACGCTGCCGGAACTACCGGTAGCGGCACTTATAACTCCGGACTGTCCACCGGCTCAGGCACGGCTGCTTCCGGTACCATGGTCAACCGCAAGCCCGGCGGCAACGGCGCTCCTTTGAAGTTCCACGAGTTCAGCGTCAGTGCGGTTTACAGCCAGAATAATAAAGACAGCTATAACTACAACGGCCCCTCCACCGCTTCCTACCAACCTTTTAGTACCTATAATAACGGGCACCACTACGGCAACGGAGGCAACTTTACCCTGGGTACCTACCTGAGCGGCAACCTGGGCCGGGAAGTGGCCCTGAGCCTGTCCCCCCGTCTGGACTATACCTCCAATGATAAATTCAGTGCCTCCCTGGACGAGGCCTATCTGGCCAGCCGCATAGGCATCTTCAAAATCGAAGCCGGCAAACAGGCCCTGGATTTTGGTCAGGGCTACACCGGCAAGCTGGGCCTCAGCAATAACGCCCGGCCGCTGACCATGTTTAAGGTGGCGACCGAAGAGCGGCCCAGGAATCACGGCCTCCTGGCCTTTTTAGGCAAGACCCGCTGGACCGGCTTTATCGGACGCCTGGATGGGGAGAGAACTGACAATAATGTGCATGATTTTAATCACCCCTATCTGGTGGGCATGCGCAGCGATTTTATTTATGACAACCTGAACATCGGGATGGAACGTCTCTCCCTGCTGGGAGGCGACGGCAACGCTTTTAAGTTCAGCGATACCTGGGACTGGGTCCGGGGCAAGAATGCCGAGACTCACGATAAATGGGATGACATTGCCGGGATTGATTTAAAGTACCGTTTCCCAGGTCTGCAGATTTATGGGGAACTCTACGGCGAGGACCAGGCCAACTACCTGCCCAGCGACGTGGCCTACCGGGGCGGGTTCTATTTCCCGCAGCTGACGAAGGACGGGCGCTGGGACCTGCGCCTGGAAGCCGCCCACACTAATAAAGACTGGTACGTGCACGGCACTTACCAGGCCGGCTGGACCTATCATCACGATATTATGGGCGACGCCATGGGTAAGGGCGCTACGAAGTACTACGGCGGCATTAATCACTACTTAAGCGCCAAGGACACCATCGGTTTGAACGGTCAATACGAACAAATGGGAGAAGCCTACGGGGTAAGGCCCAAGGTAGGGCAAATCTGGCTGAGCTATACCCGCCGTCTGAACGGGTCGGATCGGCTGGGCGCGGTCCTGGGGCTGGCGGCTTTGAAAAATATTAACTTTAACAGCGGCGAAGACAAGACCGATAAGTTTGTGAAGCTGACCTGGACCCGGGCGTTTTAAAAAAATAAAACTTTAAAAATTACAATCCATCCTTACCGGGTGGATTGCTTTTTTTGAACCTAAAGGTTTTTTTACCTAAAATATTCAATACCTAACCTTTTTGGGCAGGTAATTTTAGGAACAGGTTGCTATAATTTTCCCAGTGCAGACTTATAATTTCATTAAAATAACATCCAGGATGTTATAAGCAACTAAGACTTTTTTTTCAAAAACAAAAATTTTTATTACTAGGACCATTTATGAAAGAAAAGGTTAGTGCTTTCACTGACGGTGTTATTTTGTGTCCCAATAAGGACACCAAATGTCTAGTTAATATGCTATAATAAGCAACATAAGCTAGCTTTGAAAAATTCTTCATTTTTATCTTAAATTGGGATAGCTAAGGGTTGCTTTTTCTATTTAATTAGTCTAAAATAGAATAGCATAAGAACAGTTTTCTTCTGAATAAATAATCAGAATTCAATTAAACTATTAATTAGAGCTGTTAAAATATCAATTCGCGCCAGAAATGAACATTTTGGTTTAAATTTGTGTTATGATACACGGTAGGAAGAAACAATAACATTTCTAGTAAAGTTTAATTTTACTAAGAACAAAGGGGTGTTCCGACGTGATTGATTTAGCTTCTTATCTCTTGGGGAAAACTACCGCTCATGGAGCAGCAGATCAGACAACGGCTGCTAAACAAAAGAATTCGGCCCTGGCAGCTTTGCGCCAGGCAGCGGCGGGCGGGGTCAGCGCCGTCTTTATCACACCTAAGGTGGATCCTGACGAGGCTCATCCGGACTGGCCGCAAATTGTCCTCCAGACCAAAGCGCTGGAGGAAGAGGCCCAAGCGTTCCCCATAGCTCAAAAATCCCAAGCAGTTTCAACGTCCCAGGCGTCTCCTGCAGATAAACTCTCCCTTAAGCTTTACCCCGGCGCCGAGCTGGCGCTGAAGCACCGCTCCCTGGACCTGCTGGAGCAGCCCGGGAAAGCCTACGGACTGGCCGGCAGCCAGTACCTTTTGGTACGGATGCAGGAGAACAGCCGCCCGGATCAAGATTACGCCTTGCTCTACGAGCTGATGCTCAAAGGCTACCGGCCTATCCTGGCCGCGCCGGAGACCAGCCGCTGGGTACAGGCTCAGCCGGGCCGTCTGCTGGAGTGGATGCAGCACGATGTCTTAATTCAGGTAGATTTAGGCAGCCTCCAGGGCGAGCGGGGAGAAGCCGCAGCCAAGATGGCCGCCAGCCTGGCCAAACGCCAGCTGGTCAGCTTTTGGGGCACCCACGCCGCCGGGGCGGAAGATTATAAACGGCTTAATCCGGGCAGCGACGCCTGGGACAAGCTGGTGGCTGCAGCGGACCGGCAGGAAGCCGACCAAAGGGCAGACCTGGTCCTGGAAAATCAAATCTTTTACCAAAAACTGCCTCACCGGTGGTAAGCACCAGCCGCCAAGTCTGCCACTGCAGTCGGACAAGTTCCCACCGGTGGTAAATCCTGGCAGCAGAACCTGCTGAGGGACGCTTTTTAAACGGTTTTTTAAACGATAGTAGGAAAATTACTTAAATTTTATTTATTCTTGCTGACAAGTGTCATCCTGATATGGTAAAATAACCAAACAAACTAAAAAAATAAAGAAAACTCACTAACTCTAATTATCTTTGAACAAAGGGGGTTAATGTTATGCGTAAATATCTACTCCCGGGCTTCCTTTTCCTCCTGGATATGCTGATCCTGGCGGTAGCTGGCTGGCTGAGCATGATTATCCGGTTCCCGGAGGCTCAGATAGAGCAGTTTTATCAGTATCTGCCTACCTTTACCCTGAACCTGCCGGCTATGATCGGCTGCTATCTGATCTGCTACCTGCTGTTTCACCTGTACAACCGCATATGGCAGTACGCCGGCCTTCGAGAGATTATTTACGCCGTAGCCGCCAACGTGGCCGGCCTGCTCCTGTTCTTAGGTTACGCCAAGCTCATCGACCTGGGCCTGCCCAGGTCGATTTACGTGATGAGCTTCTTTTTTGCCACCTTCGGGGTGGTTGCCAGCCGGATGGGTCTGCGCCTGGTGTACCGGGTGGTGACCAGGGAGGACCGGCGGGGGGAGACCAAGGATGTGCTGATTATCGGCGCCGGGGACGCGGGCCATATCCTCATGCAGGATATCCAGAACCGGGATAAGCGCCGGGTGGTAGGCTTTATCGACGACGACCCCGTGAAACAGGGCCGGCTCCTGAACGGAGTACCGGTGCTGGGCAACCGGGATCAGATAGAAGAAAACGTCGAAAAATATAATATCAAAGAAATCATCATCGCCATACCCTCCCTGCCGAAGTCAGAACTGCAGGAACTGGCCAACATCTGCAGCCGCACCGGCTGCGAGGTCAAAATCCTGCCCGAGTTCTTTAAAAATTTAAATTCTCCTACCATTAAAGTAGGGGACCTGCGGCCGCTGGCTATTGAAGACCTGCTGGAGAGGGATACCATCAAGCTGGACCTGGCCAGGATCGGCGACTTCCTCACCGGCAAGGTGGTGCTGGTCACCGGCGCGGGAGGCTCCATCGGCAGCGAGATTTGCCGCCAGGTTTTGAAACGCAATCCTAAACAGATCATCTTATTAGGCCGGGGCGAGAACAGCATCTACGAGATTCATCAGGAACTGAAACGGACTTATCCGGAAGAGCTGCTGATGCCGCGGATTATTAACGTAACTAACCGGGAGGCCCTGGAAAAGGTCTTTAAACATTTTCATCCCCAGGTGGTCTTCCACGCGGCGGCCCATAAACACGTGCCGCTGATGGAACACCAGCCCCGGGAGGCTATCCTCAACAACGTCCTGGGCAGCTGGAACGTAGGGGAGCTGGCCGGAATCTACCAGGTGGAGCGGCTGGTCCTGATCAGCACCGACAAGGCGGTGAACCCTTCCAGCGTCATGGGGGCCACCAAGCGGGTGACCGAGATGATCATGCAGGCTCTGAACAAAAAATACCCCCGCACCAAATACGTAGCGGTGCGTTTTGGCAACGTGCTGGGCAGCCGGGGCAGCGTGGTGCCGCTCTTTAAGCGGCAGATAGAAATGGGCGGCCCGGTGACGGTGACCGACCCGGAGATGAAACGCTACTTTATGACCATACCCGAAGCCAGCCAGCTGGTGCTGGAAGCCGCCGCCTTAGGGGACGGGGGCGAGGTCTTTGTCTTAGACATGGGCGAGCCGGTCAAAATCGTCGACCTGGCCCGGAACATGATCCGCCTGTCGGGCCTGGAGCCGGATAAGGATATTCAAATTAAGTACACGGGCCTGCGGCCCGGGGAGAAGCTGTTTGAAGAGCTCCTTACCGCCGAGGATGGCACGGTGGCCACGAAAAATAAATTAATCTTTAAGGCCATCATCAAGGACCAGGACCCGGTCTACCTGCGGCCTAAGCTGGAGCGGCTGGTAGGCTGCCTGGATACGGAGGAGTGCATGCAGCTCCTGCAGGACCTTTTGCCTACTTATCAGCCCAATCACTTTTAAAGGCCTTCCTTAAAGGCGCAGTTTAAACCAAAGATGGATATTTTGCGCTAATAGCTACACATTTTCTTCAAGTTGAAGCCTTTTAGCTTCTAGCTCTTTTAAAGAATTCTTATTCATGGTATAATAACATAATATAATCAGCTAAAGCTGGTTTACTTTAAAAGAGAGAGAATGAGATAAAGTGATAGACATACACAGCCACGTGCTAAATGGCGTGGACGACGGCTCGCCGGATGAGGCTACCAGCCTGGGACTGATAAGGCTGGCGGCGCAGCAGGGGACCACGGATCTAATCTGCAGCCCCCATGTGCTGGACGCCGGACGCAGCCTGAACTGGCAGACCATTACCCAAAAAACGAAAAACCTGCAGGCGAAGGCCCGGGAGGCGGGAATCAAGATTAACCTGTACCCGGGGGCCGAGCTGGAGATGAACTGGGAGCTGACCGAAATTCTAAAAAAAGGCAGCGGGGATTATTGCCTGGCGGGGAGCCGCTACGTGCTCATTGAGCTGCCGGTGCTGATGATTCCGGAGCGGATGGAAGATTTCATTTATGAGCTGCAGGTGCGGGAGCTGATTCCGTTAATTGCCCACCCGGAGCGCCACCCTAAACTGATGGCCCACCCGGAGGTACTCTTGACCTGGCTTAAGCGGGGCGTGCTCCTGCAATGTAACGGAGGCAGCTTTACCGGCATGTTCGGCCGGCAGGTCCAGGCTAACGCCCGGATGCTCTTAGAAAACCACCTGGTCAGCTTTATCGGCAGTGATGCCCACCGGCTCCATATCCGCAACACGGATTTAGGACCAGTGCGGGCAGCTATCGCCGGGCAGGCGGGGGAAGAGGCTGCCGCCAGGATCATGGACGATAACCCCAGGTATATAGTGCAGAACGAGGTTTATACGCCGGAGGCGGTGCCGGAGCAGCTGCTGGTACCACAGAAGCCAAAAAAGAGCTTCTGGCGGAAGTTGTTTAAGTAAAAACACGGGCGGAGGAGGACGCATATGAAAAAACTACTGATGGCGGCTTTACTAGCCTTAATGCTGGCCTTAAGCGGGACGGCGGCAGCCGAAGAATATATTATGAGCCCGGGAGACAAGCTGATGATTGTCATTGCCGGGTATGAGGAATACAGCAGCAATCCCGCCCAGACTGACAGTGCCTACCTAGTCCGCCCCGACGGCAAGGTCAGCTTCCCCATGGTGGGGACCATCAATACCACCGGCAAGACGGTAGGTCAGTTTACCGAGGAGCTCAAGGAGCGGTTAGGGGAATACCTGGTCAACCCGGACGTAAGCGTGAATATCGTCCAGTGGGGCACCACCAGGGTCTTCGTGTTAGGCGAGGTCAATAAACCGGGGCTCTACGAGCTGAATAAATCTCACCGGGTGATTGACGCCATCGGCGCGGCTAACGGTTTTACCAAGGACGCAGCCAAGAAAAAAGTGTTCCTGGTACGGGACGGTAAGGAAGCCAACACCACTAAGTTAAACGTCAATAACTTTTTGACTAAAGGGGACCTGACTCAGAACGTAGTGCTCAAAGAGGGAGACTGTCTGTACCTGACCAGTAACGGAAGATTTAATTTTAATACAGATATTCTTCCATTTATTAGCGCCTGGTACATGTTCGACCGGATCAAGAATGACAAATAAGCCGGAGCTGGCTGTAAAGGAGGTCCCACCTGTGGACTCGGAACAAACCATTGACCTGCGGGAGCTGTTAGACATTATCCTGCGGAACATCAAGACAATAGGGAAGATTACGCTGGGCTTTATCATCCTGGCGGCGTTATATTTGCTCATAGCCTCACCGGTGTACGAAAGTACCTCCCTGCTGCGAGTGAAGCAGGAGCAGGGCTTAGGGGATTCTCTCTTAAGCGCAGCCACCGGTGGCAATGCTCAGTTGAACCAGCAGAGAATGAGCACCTATGCGGAAATTCTTAAAAGCCGTAGCGTAGTTATACCGGTGATTGAAGCTACGGAAGAAAAAGATAATGACGGTAAGTTTCCAGATTATGAAGAGTATTTAAAAAAACGTGTGAACACCGTACCCTTTAAAAATACGGAGATTTTGCAGTTATCGGTGAATGCCAAGACCCCGGAAAGAGCCCAAAAGGCCAATGAGTTGTTGGTAGAAGGCTTTCTGGGCAAGCTGACGGATTTAAGCCGGACGGAACAAAGGGCCACCAAGACCTTTTTGACTCAGCGAACCGACGAAGCCAAGGCGGAACTGACTAAAGCGGAGGACGCTCTGCAGGCATATAAGGCCAAAAACGGCATCATCAGCCCGGAGGATAACGCCAAGGTGTTCAGCGACCGGATTGCCACTATCGCCAAGGCGGCAGCGGAGAATCAGGTAGATTTAGGCGCGGCCAGGGCCAAGCTGGAAGCGGTAAGCTCTCAACTGGGCGGAGAAGGCAGCGCCAGCGCAGATAACACGACCCTGAAGCAATATAACAGCGATTTAGCCAAACTGGAAGTTACCAGGGTAGGCTACTTAGAAAAGTATACGGCTAAGCATCCCAAGATGCAGGAAATCGACAACCAGATTGCGGCCCTAAAAAGTAAAATCAGCCAGGAAACGGCGAAGGTAGCGGCGCTTAAGGCCCCCAGCGACAACGCGGTACACCAGGGACTCTTAGCCGGTAAGTTCGAAAGCGAAGGGCAGATTGCGGTGGCCGAACAAAAGGCCAAAGAGTTAGCCAACCTGACCGCCAAAAATAATAAAGAGCTGGCTCAACTGCCGGCCAAAGAGCAGGGCTACATCAGGGCCATGCGGGACGCCACGGTGGCCAACGATATTTATGTTATGCTGGCCAAACGCTTAGAAGAAGCCAAGGTGGCCGAGGTGATGGTAGCCAACGACGTGCAGGTGGTAGATACGGCCACCCTGCCGGAGGTACCGGTACGACCCAGAAAAGCTCTGACCTTAGTGCTGGCAGCCCTTTTGGGCATGCTGGCCGGTTGCGCATTCGCCATCGGCGGGGAACTCTTAAATAAACGGATTAAGACCGAAGATGATGTGCAGAACTACTTAGGCTTGGCCGTTTTAGGCGCAGTGCCGGAGGAAGCGTCGCTGAAGGATGCCATGGCCAAGCGTGCTAAATATGGTGAAAAGATGAGTCTGACTGCCAGATTAAGGAGGCTCCTATGGAGAAAATAAACTTAACCGCTTATAAAGATCCCAAGAGCCCCATATCGGAGGCCTACAGAACAATCAGAACCAATATCCAGTTTGCCGGGGTGGATAAGCCCTTGAAGGTAATTATCGTGACCAGTGCTACCCCCAACGAAGGTAAGAGCACGGTTATTGCCAGCCTGGCCATTGTCATGGCCCAGGCGGGGAGGAAGGTATTGCTGGCGGACTGCGATTTTCGTAATCCGACGCAGCATAAGCTGTTTGGCTTAGCCAACCGGGGCCTGACGAACTTTGTGGCCACGGGAGAACCAATTGAAAACATTAAGCAGCAGGTGGGCCAGGAGAACCTGGAAGTAATACCAAGTGGGCCGGTACCGCCTAACCCCAGCGAGATATTGACCAGCCAGAAGATGGCGGGCCTTTTGGAGAAGTTGAAGGGGAACTACGATTATATTTTACTGGATACGCCCCCCATTTTGCCGGTAACGGATGCCTCAGCCTTAAGCGCCAAGGTGGACGGTGTGCTGATGGTGGTGGCTAGCAATGCAGTGAGCCCAAGTGAGGCCAAGCTGGCTAAGACCAGGCTGGAGTTAGCAGGAGCCCATATTATCGGTTGCGTGTTGAACAAGGTAGAGATAGCGCCACACGGTTACGGCTACGGAAAGTACGGCGGCTATGGTTACGGCAACTACGGTTATTATTACTATTACGGTCATGAGGATGGACAGGGACCGACAGAGCACCATCATCACCATGAGGGAGAACAGAATAAAGAGACTGAGAAGGCATAGCGGATAAGCAGGCTTAGCGTCAAAACAGTAAGTTAAACTAAAACAGGTAAAGTGGAGGCGGTAATAACGGGGAGCCCTAGAGAAGCGGATCCGAAGTTAGCGCCTTTTATTATGAGTAAAATAGTAGAGAATAGAAGTTAAATAAATTAATGTAAGAAAGAAGGATTTAATTTGAGATCGGGCATATTTAAACGATTAGAGAATAGATTGTATTTATCTTCACCTACTATGCACGGGGAAGAACAGCAGTATGTGAAAGAGGCTTTTGATACCAATTGGGTTGCGCCTTTAGGCAAGAACGTAGACGAGTTTGAAAAGGCGATGGCGGCTTATATTGGAGTTAAGGGAGCTGCCGCTTTAAATGCCGGTACGGCGGCGTTACATCTGGCGGTAAAGCTGGCAGGAGTAAAACCGGGTGATAAAGTCTTGTGCTCAGATTTGACTTTTGCGGCGACGGTAAACCCGGTGGTCTATGAAGGGGGCGAGCAGGTCTTTATCGAAAGCGAGCGGGACAGCTGGAATATGGACCCCAGAGCTCTGGAAGCAGCTTTTGTTAAATATGACGGGAAAAACTTACCAAGGCCTAAAGCGGTAATCGTAGCTAATTTGTACGGTACGCCGGCTAAACTGGATGAGATAAAAGAAATCTGCGATACCAATAACACGGTCTTAATCGAAGATGCAGCGGAGAGCTTAGGGGCTACTTATAAAGGTAAGGAAACCGGTACCTTTGGCAAATGGAACGCCATCAGCTTTAACGGTAATAAGATTATTACCACCAGCGGCGGCGGCATGTTTTTAAGCGACGACGAGGAAGCGGTTAAAAAAGTACGTTTCTGGTCTACCCAGGCCAGGGAAACCTATCCTTGGTACGAGCATAAGGAAATCGGCTATAACTATAGGATGAGTAATATTGTGGCAGGTATTGGCAGAGGACAGATGTTACATCTGGAGGAGCATAAAGTCCAAAAGACGGCAATTAACAAACGCTATAAAGAAATGTTGAAGGACTTACCAGTAGAGATAAACCCCTATCTAGCCTGCAGTCAGCCAAACTTTTGGCTGAGCTGCCTGACGATAAATAAGGGTCAGAAGGTAACGCCGGAGCAGATCAGGTTGGAATTAGCCAAATATAACATTGAATCGAGACCTATTTGGAAACCCATGCACCTGCAGCCGGTATACGCTAAGAATGATTTTATCACTTTGGGCGATAGCGTAGGTGAGGATATCTTTGCCAGAGGTATTTGCTTGCCGAGTGATAATAAGATGACAGTGGAGCAGCAAGAGATGGTTGTGGAGATCATAAAAAACTTATTTAAATAAGGAGAAACTAATAAAATATGGAACAAGAATTCTTAGATAAACTTACTGATTTGATGGACACAGAGCAAGAGATTACTATGGAGACCAAACTTAAGGAAATAGAGGAATGGGATTCTCTGAGCTTTGTAGCTTTTTTAGCTATGGCTAACAGTACCTACCAAAAAAGTATCAAACCGGTTGAGGTAAGAAGTGCGCAAACAGTAAAAGATTTATATAATCTGGTGAGTAAATAATTATGAGTAAAATAATTTTTGATTTTACAGGTGAAAACTACATAGTGACAGGCGCTTCTTCTGGAATGGGAAAGCAAATTGCCTTAGAACTGGTGCAAGCAGGTGCAAAGGTATTGGCTATAGCGAGACGATTGCCTGAGCTAGAAAAGTTAAGAGAGCTATATCCAGAGAATATTTTTTTTGCTGCCATCGATGTTTGTGATAAAGCGGCGGTACAATCGCAGGTTGATGCCTTTGTAGCCCAAAATGGAAAAGTTAACGGCTTTGTTCATGCTGCTGGGATTGATGGGTTCACGTCAATAAAAACTTATGACGATGCTGAAGCTCATAAAATTATGGAAATAAGTTTTTGGGCAGGAATTTCCATTATTCAAATTCTTCATAAGAGAAAATATACTCTTGACAATAGTTCTTTTGTTATGTTTTCCTCTATCTCTGCACTTCATGGAGAGCGTGGGCTATTTGCTTATTCGGCTGCTAAGGCAGCTATAAGTGCAGCTGTTCAAGCTATTGCAAAAGAAATAAATGGTCGTGGCTTGAGGATTAATGCTGTTTGTCCTGGTCATGTAAAAACACCTATGACTGAAAAAAATCCTAATGAAAGTATTATTAGTAGGCAAATTTTAGGTGAAGGCATGCCTGAAGATGTTAGTGGCGTAGTATTGTTTTTATTAAGTGATAGGTCTCGTTGGATTACGGGAACTAATGTTATCGTAGATGGTGGGTATTTAGCTAACTGAGGTACATGATGCATAAATTACTAACACAACCTTTAAATTCAGAACTCATAATGAAAAAGAAAAAGAGTATCAAAAGAGAACTTTTAGAAGAAGGTTCTTTTGGTGATTTTAGGATTGCTATTTTAGGGGGATCTACCACTTCTGAGATTAAGAGTATTTTAGAACTCTTCTTGTTAGACAAAGGAATAAAACCAAGTTTTTATGAGTCTGAATACAATAAATGGTATGAGGATAGTGTATTTGAAAACGTCGAATTAAAAGCTTTTAAACCACAGGTTATTTATATACATACTAGCTTTGTAGATTTGCTGGATTTACCGCAAGTTAAAGACTCAATAGTTGAAGTAACAGCTTTACTGGAAAAAGAATTTAGTAGATTTAAAACAGTTTGGCAGTACTTACATGAACAATATAACTGTATCATTGTACAAAATAACTTTGACATGCCATTTTATCGCCCATACGGAAACTTGGATTTTAGCATGGTTAACGGTCTTACTAATTATGTTAATCTTTTAAATGCTAGTTTAGTAGAATACACTCAAAACCACAAGAATTTTTATATTAATGACATTAATTATCTGGCAGCTCAGATTGGCTTAAATAAATGGTATGACCGGGATTTTTACCATCTCTATAAGTTTGCCATGAGTTACGAGGCGATACCTTATGTTGCCTATAACCTGGCAGCAATTATGGGTGCCACGGTGGGTAAAAGTAAAAAATGTTTGGTGCTGGATTTAGATAATACATTATGGGGCGGGGTCATTGGCGATGATGGCTTAGCTGGTATTCAGTTAGGTCATGAAACTGCGGTAGGAGAATCTTTTGTAGAGTTTCAAAAATATGTACTGGCATTGAAGAACAGAGGTGTAATTTTAGCCGTATGTTCTAAAAATGATGAAGAGATTGCCAAATCCGGGTTTGATCATCCAGACAGCCTTTTAAAGGTTAATGATTTTGCTGCTTTTGTAACTAATTGGGAACCTAAGCATCTGAATTTGGTTAAGGTGGCCCAAGAGATTAACATAGGCATAGACAGCTTAGTCTTTATCGATGATAATCCGGTAGAACGGCAGATTATCCGTGATAATTTACCCGAGGTGACGGTTCCGGAAGTAGAGGGCGGATCACCTAGTTCCTATGTAAGAGCACTGGAAGATGGTAAATATTTTGAACAAGTTGTAATTTCAGCCGATGATTTAAAACGCAATCAGACCTACTTAGAAAATAAGCAGCGTAATGATTTAGAGAAGTCCTTTGTCTCTTATGAGGATTTCTTAAAGAGTTTACAGATGAAGGCTGAGATTAAGCCTTTTGTTCCGGTTTACTTAGACCGTATAACTCAACTAACCAATAAAACTAATCAGTTCAATTTAACCACGAAGCGGTATACCAGAGGAGAAATCGAGGCAATAGCTGGTTCACCGGATTATATAACCCTTTATGGCAGGTTAAGCGATAAGTTTGGTGATAATGGGTTAGTATCGGTGGTAATTGGTAAAATAAAAGGTACGGAAATGCACCTTGATTTATGGCTTATGAGTTGCCGGGTATTAAAACGTGATTTTGAATTTGTCATGTTTAATGAACTGTTGAAATATGCTAAAGCTAAGGGCGTGCAAGAGATTTTTGGCTACTATTACCAAACCGCTAAAAATGCTATGGTAAAAGAGTTTTATAACGAGTTGGGCTTTAAAAAAATACAAGAAGAACCACAAGGCAGTTGTTGGGAGTATTCTGTAGATAAAAATCAGCATAATAAGTCAGTTTTTATAAAAATTAATGAGGCATAGGCTTATGAATGAATTTACCTTAGCAGATATAAAAATAGGCATGGTAGAAGAATTTAGTCATACAATTACCCAAGAAAATCAAAATGCTTTTACTGAGTTGTCAGGTGATATTAATCCTTTGCATAGAGACAGCGACTATGCCTTAAAAAAGGGCTTTTCTGGGCAAGTTGTTTATGGAATGTTAGTTGCTTCACTATATTCTACTTTAGCAGGTGTTTATCTTCCAGGAAAGTATTGCCTCTTACAAAGCGTTGATACAGCGTTTGTAAAACCGGTATATATTGGTGATTGTTTAAAGGTGGTTGGGACAGTTCAGGAAATAGATACAACTTTTAAGCGGATAATTATTAAGGCTAGTATTTATAACCAGGCTGGACAAAAAGTTTCTAGGGCTGTCATTACAGCTGGCATTATTAGTTGAGTTGGAGGATGTTTTATGGATATTAATAATGAAGTACAAGATATTTTTAGAGATGTGTTTGATGATGAAGATATGGTCATTAATGATTATATGAGTGCTAAAGATGTAGAGGATTGGGATTCCTTAGCACAAATGAATCTTATTGTTGCTATGGAAAAACATTTTAAAATTAAATTTAAAGTAGATGAAATAGCTAATGTAAAGAATGTGGGAGAAATGATTAAACTGGTAGAAATGAGGGTTAATAAGTAATGCAAGTTCAGTTATCGGGATTGCATATTGGAGGTATTACCGCTACTATTCCTAAGCACAGCGAATCGGTAGATATTTTTAAAGATGTATTTGGTGAAAAAAAAATTAAACGTATTAAAAAGAGTACTGGAGTAGAAGTGGTACACACTGTTCCGAAAGGGGTTACGGCTTCAGATCTTTGTTTTGATGCAGCTTCAAGATTAATAAACGAACTGGACATTGCTTCCGATTCTATTGATGGTATTTTGTTTGTTTCTTTTTCTCCAGATTATAAAGCTCCGGCTACATCAATTATTTTACAGAATCGCTTGAACTTGAATACAGAGTCAGTAGCTATGGATATCAATTATGGTTGTTCTGCTTTTGTTTATGGTTTGTATCAAGCGGGATTACTTATTAAAGCTGGTGGTTGCAAACGTGTTTTGCTATGTACGGGAGACACACAAAGTAAGATGATTAATGAAAAAGACCGGGCTATGAAGATGATTGTTGGTGATGCTGGAACAGCTACTATTATTGAAGAGGGTCAAGATACTTTCAATTTTTACTTAAAAGCTATTGGAGCTAAATATGATAAACTTATAATACCTGCTGGCGGATATCGTCAACCGTGTAGCGAAGAAACAAAAAAAGAAATTAGAGATGAAGATGGCAATATCAGAACTGCTGAAAATCTCTACATGAACGGGATGGAAGTAATGAAGTTTGCTCTTACAGAGGTACCGCCTGCGGTTGATAAAGTTTTGAATATGGCCGTTCTGAAAAAGGCAGATATTAATCTTTTTGCTTTCCATCAGCCGAATAAATTAATTTTGGATTATTTGAGTAATTCTATGGGAATTAGTTCGGAGAAGATGCCGGTGGGGTTACAACAAACAGGAAATACTGGCTCAGCTTCGATTCCACTGCTTCTGACAGTGCTTAAGGAACGAGGCTTTGATTTTGGTAAGGCTGAAAATGTGATTGCGTGTGGATTTGGAATTGGTTTGTCATTAGGGGCAGTAAATATTAATTTGAGTAACTCTGTAGTTTTAGGATATCAAGAAATGTAGTGTTTGGGAGTATAAATTGTGAAAAATTTACTTATAGTTGGAACGGGTGGTTTTGCAAGAGAAGTTTACTGGCACGCACAAAATTCGTTTGGGTATGACTCTGAGTTCAGAATTAAAGGCTTTTTAGAGGGAAATGTTCCTTTGCACCCAGATATGTATTCATTATTACCACTACCAGTTTTAAATAATATCATTAATTATAATCCATTAAGAGATGATGTATATGTTATAGCTATAGCTAATTCAGAGGTTAAAGAGAAAATTAGTGAGATTATCCTTGATAAGGGTGGTAGTTTCTTTAATCTGATTCATAAAACGGCTATGGTATCATCTAAAGCT
>Ga0268357_101100_pt1 | contig 21925 bp, 16 predicted proteins | sample BioMet10_FD_192466 | JGI IMG/M metagenome (GOLD analysis project Ga0268357, IMG submission 192466) | Sewage microbial communities from Oakland, California, United States - Biofuel 10 (Illumina Assembly) | ecosystem: Engineered > Wastewater > Sewage > Unclassified | place: USA: California... | reverse complement strand
TCACCGATAAAAAATAGATACTGGTGCATAGTGCCTCCTTGTATTTTGCTACGAACTATTTTACCATATGTTGATATTGACAATGTGTCTAGAATGTGATATTTTATAACTATCGAAGTACTACGAACCTGGTTCGAATATGCGAACCGATAGTTCAGAAAACTCATTGAACTATGAATATTATATCTATTTTGGTACGGGCGGTCAATCGGAAGGAGGAGCACTTATACAGGTCGTACAAGACATTTAAATCTATCATAACAAGGAGGAAGTTTCATGAAAAAGAGTTTAGCTTTAGGTTTAGCGGTATTCACCGGCATTACGATGCTTTTGGCCGGCTGCGGCGGCGAGAAAAAAGCAGCGGATAACAAGACGGCGGCTAAAAAGGTAGATTATCCGACCAAGAATATTTCCATGATTTGTCCCTGGGGTGCCGGCGGCGGTACTGATGCCATCTTAAGGGCCCTGTGTAAGGCAACGGAAAAAGATCTGGGCAAGACCATCACTGTATCCAACGTGACGGGTGGCGGCGGTGCTACCGGCCATGCGGCTATTATGAAGGCTAAACCAGATGGTTATACCATCGGTATGATTACCTTCGAGTTAAACTCTATGCCTCCTCAAAAATTAGTACCATTCTCCTATAAGGATTTTGACCCGGTCATCCGCGTTAATACAGATGCGGCCGCTTTGACGGTTAATAAGAGTGCTCCTTATAATACGCTGAAAGAATTTATTGAATATGCTAAGGCTCATCCCAATGAGATCAGCATCGGCAACTCCGCCCCGGGCAGTGTTTGGCATATTGCCGCCGGCCTGATGGCGCAGAAGAGCGGTATCCAGGTTAAACATGTTCCTTTTGAAGGTGCTGCTCCGGCCGTTACGGCTTTGGTAGGCAACCATATTCAGGCTGTTTCCGTTTCTGTAGCTGAAGTCAGGGCTCAGGTTGATGCCGGTCAGCTTAAGATTTTAGGTGTCATGGACGATAAACGGGATGCTCTGTATCCTAACGTTCCAACGTTTAAAGAGCAGGGCGTGGACGTAGTGTTCGGTACTTGGAGAGGTATCGGCCTGCCGAAGGGTGTACAGCCTGAAGTTAAGGCTAAGATCGTGGATTCCTTCACTAAAGCTATGAAGGATAAGGATTTCGTAGAATTTGCCAAGAAGATGGGCTTAACCCTTTCTTACCAGTCTCCGGATCAGTTTAGCAAGTTCCTGGCTGAGAACTACGACCTGGTAGATAAGACGATGGATTCTATCGGCTTGAAGAAAAAATAAAGGGTAGTTGGATTTACTGGTTGGCAGAAGGATAAACAGCGGTTAACTTACCGGTTAAAAAGGACAGACTGACCGTAAGTTTTACCGGCTGTTAAACTTACAGCTGGCAGGGGACAAACAAGTAGGTGGCGGTTAATGCCAGACGGTTTGTCCCCTGTTTCTATGAAGTAGTAAAAAATAGTTTTTACCGGGTGCTGTACCTAAACAGATGCTTTAGGAAAGTACATTTTTATGTGAGACTTTACATACAAGGTAGTGACAAAATGAGAAAAGTAAATATTATCAGTAGTATTATCGGTTTGCTCCTCTGTGCTTATATCTGGATTTCCAGCGCGGCCTTCCCTACTGATGCGGTAATGAAGATCGGACCGGATTTCTTTCCCCGTCTGATGGCGACCGGTCTGGCACTTGCTTCGATAGCTTTGCTTATCCATACCTTTTGGACTAACGTAACAGGGGCGGCGGAGATGATCTCCTTTAAGGACCCAGGCATTCAGCGGGCGCTGATTTGTTTTGTTGCGGCCATCATCTACGTTCTCTTGATGACGGTCCTGGGTTTTATCCCTTCCACGATTATATTTATGATGTTCATGATGTATAAGCTGCAGTTTCGGGCCTGGCTGAAGATGTTCCTGGTTTCCCTGGGAACGGCGCTGGCTGTACAGTTTGCCTTCCAGGGCATGCTGGATATCCAGCTGCCTATGGGGCTTTTGGAAATGTTCCTGTAAGTGAGTATCCTGATAAGGAAGCGGTGAGGTAAGTTTATGGAATTTGGTCTGTATCTGCAATGTTTACTAAACGTTTTACAGCCGCACACCCTGCTGGTGGTTTTTGCCGGCACCTTAGGCGGTATCCTGGTAGGAGCGCTGCCTGGACTGACGGCTACCATGGGTGTGGCGTTATTGGTGCCTTTTAGTTTCGGTATGTCCATGGATGTGTCTATTGCCATGTTGCTGGGGTTGTACTGCGGCGCCATGTATGGAGGGTCTATTGCCTCTATCTTGATTCGTACCCCCGGTACGCCCGCTGCGGCTGCCACTCTGTTGGACGGCTATCCCTTAGGGCAGAAGGGGCAGGCCAGCCGGGCTCTGTCCATGAGCCTGATGGCTTCATTCCTGGGCGGGTTATTAGGTTGTGCCATCATGACCTTTTTGTCGCCTCAGGTGTCTATTTTCGCATTAAAGTTCAGCACGGCGGAATATTTTGCTCTGGCTGTTTTCGGCTTGTCCATCATCGTGTCCATTTCCGGCCAAAACGTTATCAAGGGCATTATGTCAGGTTTCTTCGGACTGCTGTTGTGCACGGTGGGCTCGGACCCTATTTCCGGTTTTCCCCGTTATATTTTCGGCCAGATGGAGCTGTATGAAGGTCCTCCCTTTATTCCGACCCTGATTGGTCTGTTTGCGGTTTCCGAGATTCTTTCCGGGGTGGAGAAATTCTCCGTAGGCAAGAAGATTACCGAGAAGGTTACCCAGATTATTCCTACCATGGCGGATATGAAACGCTGCGCCGTCACTATTTTCAAAGGTGGTCTGATCGGCACCTTTATCGGCGCTATTCCCGGTGCCGGCGGCGATATTGCTGCTTTCGTCTCCTATGGCGAGGCTAAGCGTTCCTCTAAGACGCCGGAGAAGTTCGGTACCGGTATGATAGAGGGGGTGGCGGCGGCTGAATCGGCCAATAACGGTTGTACCGGCGGCGCGATGATTCCGCTGCTTTCTTTAGGCGTACCTGGCGATTCGGTTACGGCCATCTTGCTGGGTGCCTTTATCATCCACGGCCTGCAGCCGGGACCCCTCTTGTACAAGGATCACATCGACGTAGTCTATATGGTCTTTGCCAGCATGCTGGTAGCCAATATTGCCATGTTTATCCTGGGGGCTACCGGGGTTAAGTTGTTTGCCAAAATTATCGGTTTGGATAAGAGGATGCTGCTGCCCATCATCATGGTATTGTCCCTGATTGGTTCCTATTCCATGCGTAACAGTTTCTTTGATGTGTTCCTGACCTTGGGCTTTGGCGTCCTGGGCTATGTGTTCCAGCGGTTCGGCTTCCCCCTGCCGCCTATCCTCCTGGCCTTAATCTTAGGACCCATGGCGGAGAGCAATCTGCGCCGTACCTTGGTTATTTCTCAGGGCGATCCTTTCGTCATTTTGCATCAGCCCATCGCCATGACCTTGTTGACCCTGGCGGTTATCTCTATCGTTATGGCCTACGTCAGCCAGAGGAAGGTGGCTAAGCGGGTCAAGGCTTCGACTGCGCAAGATAATACGGATGATCAGACTAAGGTGGATTAATTAGAGCCGGCTATTTAGTGGCAACTGTGCTAATTTGTTGTCCAGCCCGGTTGTGACGAAAAAGTAAATATTTTGAACCTGTTAAGAAGATTAGACCACGGTTTCAGGACCGTGGTCTATTTTTTGCGGGTCCCAATATACTAAATAATATTTTTTAGTACAAAATTTGGATTATAACGACCGTTCCAACAAAGGCTATTATTTACTGGATAGAAGCTTAAGAAAAATGAGGTGCACCCTGGCAGGAAAGGTCAACTTTTAGGTTGACTTTTCTTAGTTAAAGGTGCACTTTTTATTGGCGAAAACTGAATTTTATGATATGCTTAATATAATAAGTTTAGTGTGGTTTTAGTTACTAAAAAATTGGGGAAACCAGATTTGGTAAATCCTGTGCAAGAGTGGTCGTAAAAGTTGCGGCGCAAGCAGTTTGTGACTGAAAGGTAGCAGGGTTATGGGGCAAAATAAATTAGAGTTTTGGGATTCAAAAGTGGTGGCGCTTATTTTTGGCGTGCTCCTGCTGATTTCGACGGTCGTCCTGGTTTGGATGGAGCATGTAGATGCGGTCAACGATCTGGCTAATATCAAGATTAAAGAGCAGATGGCGGTGCGAACCGAATATTCGCTTATCGAGAATCGTTTGACCATCCTGGCTTCTGATATTTCGTACCTGCATGATGTGTACGGCCGCGAGTTGGCAAATCCGGCTAATTATGACCGGATCAGCCAGGAGTGGATTGTTTTTTCTAATAAACGTCAAATTTATGACCAGGTCAGGTTTATCGCCCGGAACGGGGATGAAAAGATCAGGGTGGATCTTAAGCCCCAGGGAGCGGTAAGGGTTCCCGCTGATCAACTGCAAAATAAGCTGGACCGGTATTATTTTTATGAGGCGGTGAGCCTTGATAAAGGGTCGCTTTATATCTCGCCGCTGGATTTAAATGTGGAACATAACGAGATTGAGCTGCCTCATAAACCGATGATCAGGCTGGGCATGCCCATCTACCACGAGGGACAGCTTTTGGGGATTGTGGCGGTCAATTATCTGGCCCGGGATTTCCTGGACAATTTCCGGACTTATTCTCAGTCCTGGATTGGAGATCAGCTGTTGATCAACAAAGAGGGCTACTATCTGTGTAATACTCAGGACAGCAGCCTGGAATGGGGCTTCATGTTTCCCAGTACGCCAGCCTTTCGCTTTGACCGGCAATATCCGGGAGAATGGAAGGAGCTTTTGGCCGGAAGTTCTCAGCTGCTAACCTCTGAAGGCTTATTTACTATCCTGCCGGTAAATTTAAATCGTGTCTACCGGCAGGACGGTAAGGATTTTCTGCCGAAGAATATATATTCTAGTGACAATTGGTATATTGTATCGGTGATACCGAAAAACGATGAAAACAGTTTCTTGTATTATGATGATTATTTTTATTTGCTGCGCAATATCTCTACCCATATGGTCTTTCCTTTTTTGCTGATTTTAGCGGTGGTTCTGGCGGTAGCTGGTTCCAACGGGCTGCAGTATTACCGCAAGATTCATTACCAAGCGGCTTTCGACGAGCTGACCAAGGCTTTCAACCGGCAGGTGGGTATGGAAAAGCTGAAGGAACTTAATGAGGCGGCTAAAAATGACCAGGGAAACTTCAGCCTGTGCTTTATGGATGTGAACGGGCTGAAGGCGATTAATGATAATCTGGGGCATCCTTACGGGGACGAGATGATCGTGACGATTGTCCGGACCGTACAGAAGATGATTCGGGGCCGGGACTTTATCGTCCGGCTGGGCGGAGATGAGTTCCTGACAGTGCTTCCGGGCGCCGATGCGCTGCAGGCAGAAAAAGTCTGGATGCGGGTGCGCAATGAGCTGAACCGGATTAACGAAACGGAGGGCCGGCCTTATTTGATTAGTCTGAGCCATGGCATCGTGGCCCGGAGAGATTATCCGGAGCTGCCTCTGGAGGAGATAATCAGCCGGGCGGATAAGCTTATGTACGAGGAAAAGCAGGTTATTAAAAAGAATTTTAACAGTATTAGGGAGAACTAAAGGGCGGGCAGCTCTTAGCTTAGTAAAAATGGACAAAAACAGAGGGTTGCGTTTAGGGATACTGATATGTATTTTGTCGTTTTTGTGGATAGTCTTAGCACCTATAGGGAAAGTAGAGGCGCGGACTGTCAGGGTTGGTTTTTTCGGCTTTAGCGGCTATCATGATCTTGATGCACAAGAGCGGCGCGATGGGTATGGTTATACCTTTCTGCAGCTTTTGAACCGGTATACGGACTGGACTTATGAGTATGTGGGGTATGATAAAAGCTGGCAGGAAATGCAGCAGGCCCTGGAAAAGGGCGAGATAGACCTGTTGACCTCGGCCCAGAAAACGCCAGACCGGGAGCAGCGTTTTGAGTTTTCTGAGGTCGATATCGGTTCCAGCTCGATTATTTTTACCGTCAATGAAGGCAATGGCAGTTTTATCCAGGGAGATTATCGCACCTATGATAAAGCCAAGGTCGGTATGCTGCGGGGCAGCAGCCGTAATGAGGTTTTTGCCAGTTTTGCGGCGGCGCATCATTTTACTTTTACGCCCGTGTATTATGATGATGACGAGATAATGGTTGCTGATTTGCATGCAGGCGGGAAGATTGATGCCGTGGTTAGCAGCAATTTGCGCCACATCAGCGATGAATGGATCCTGGAACAGTTTAATACCTCACCTTTTTATGCCATTGTCCGTAAAGGTGATCAAAAGACCTTGGCGGAGCTGAATCAGGCGCTGATGCATATGGATATTGACATGCCGGACTGGAGAATGGTGCTGGCCCGGACCTATTATGCTCCTAAGAACGGCGGAAGTGTTTCTTTCAATAAGCAGGAACAGGAGTATATGCGCAGCCTGGGAGAGCAGAAAAAAGTTTTCACCGTGCTGGTTAATCCGGACCGGGCACCTTATTCCTGGTTTGAGCAGGGGGAGGCCCGGGGCATTATCCCCCGTATTTTTCAAGAAATAGCCCGGCGGACCGGTTTGGAGTATAAATTTATAGAGACTAAAACCAGGGCTGAGTATGAACAGCTGGTTAACGCTAGGCAGGCGGACATCATTTGTGATGCCGGCTATGATTTATACTGGGGGGAAGCGCATCAGTACCGCTTGACGGACCCCTATCTGGAAACGACCTTAGCCAGGGTGACGAAAAAAAATTATCAGGAACCGGTAGGACGGCTGCCGGTTTATGCGGCTTTAAAAAATATCAAGTATGTTACCGCAATTTTATTAGACCGCCATTATAACGAGGAATCAATCCAGTATGACAGTTTGCAGGACTGCGTGGCGGCGCTGCTGGATGATAAGGCTGAAGAAACCTATATGTATACGTACAGCGCCCAGAAAATGCTGTACGAAGATGTGCGTAACAGGATGAAGCTGACTATCCTGCCCCAGTATGTGGCTAAATTTGCCTTGGCGGTTTCCCGCCGCAACGATTACCACCTGGTAAACATTTTGGATAAAACCGTGCACAGTTTAAGCGAAAATTATGTGCAAAATATCGTGGTGGATGAGACCAGGTTTAACCGGGAAACCGGTTCGGTAATCGGCTTTGTGTACGATCAGCCTTTCGTAGTCCTGGCGGTGCTCCTGCTTTTGGTGCTGCTGGCGGCCGGCCTGGTCTTGATGACCCAGCGCAGCCGCACGGCGGAACGGGAACGGTTGCAGGCCGAAGCGGCTAAAAAAGCGGATGAGGCTAAAAACCTGGTCCTGCAGGATGCATTATCTACGGCCCGGCAGGCCGGTGAAGCCAAAGGTATCTTCCTGTCCCGCATGAGCCATGAAATCAGGACTCCTTTGAATGCGGTGCTGGGTTATATGACCATGGCCAGGATGGAAAATGGCAACCAGGCTAGGATTAATGATTATATTACCAAATGTGAGGTGGCTGCCAGGCAGCTGTTAGGAATTATTAATGATGTACTGGACCTGGCTTCCATCGAAAATGGTAAAATGAAGTTATCCCGGCAGGAATTCAGCCTGGGAGAGGTCTTGGAGGAGGTAAAAAAACTTTATGAAAGTCAGGCCGCAGCCAAGGCCATAACCTTTGAGGCCGAATATAATCAGGTGGCTCAGGAAATGGTGCTGGGTGATCCCCTGCGTCTGAAGCAGATTTTGTTGAATCTGATTTCTAATGCGGTTAAATTTACCGGTAGGGGCGGACGGGTGCAGTTGCAGGTTACTAAAGCCGATGCCACGGAGCGGCAGCTTAAGATCAAGTTCGTGGTCCGGGACAATGGCATAGGCATGAGCTCAGATTTTCTCGCTCATTTGTTTGAACCGTTTAATCAGGAAACGGCTGTTACGGCTCAAAAATACGGGGGAAGCGGTCTGGGCCTGTCCATTACCAAAAACCTGGTTACGATGATGCAGGGGTCCCTTAAGGTTGATAGTCAGTTGGGCGTCGGCAGCGTCTTTACCGTTATCCTGGGGCTGGACAAGTGCCTGACTAAGGATGAACCGGCTGCTAAGCCGGCTGTTTCCGGCGGCGGCAGCGTGCTGGTGCCTTCGGACCTGCAGGGAATGAAGGTTCTGCTGGCTGAGGATAATGTTATGAACCGGGATATTGCTACGAATCTGCTGCTCAGGGCCGGAATCGAGGTAACTCAGGCCGAGGACGGCGGCCAGGCGGTTGAAAAATTCCTGGCTTCTAAGCCGGGGGATTGGGATTTGATTCTGATGGATATCCAGATGCCGGTCTTAACCGGTTACCAGGCTGCTAAAAAAATCAGGGCCTCCCGGCACCCCCTGGCCGGGAAGATTCCCATCATCGCTATGACGGCGAACGCCTTTAACGAAGATGTGGCGGAGGCGCTGGCCTGTGGCATGAATGGTCATCTGGCTAAACCGATTGACATTAAAAAGTTTTATGCGGTTTTAAGAGAATACGGCCGCCGGTCAAAGGAGTAAGGTAAAGAGGTTTAGGCCAGGGAGTCAGGCTAAAGATATTAAGGCTTAAAGATTTTTATATATTTGTGTCCAGTTCTAATTATTAAAGCTAAGCCGTCGGAGGTTCACCTGTCAGGTAGCTGTTCTGACCGGACCATCTTTCTTTCTTCTGTAAACTATGTTACAATATAATAGGTAATCTGGTGAATTATAACTGGTTATCAGCTTTATATTTTAGAGCCCGTTATCTGTTAACGGGCTGCGCAAAGGAGATTTTAGCGTGTTAAAAATAGAACATCTATCCGTAGCCGTTAGCGGCAAAGAGATTCTCAGCGATATTAACCTGCATATCGCTCCCGGGGAGGTTCATGTGCTCCTGGGTCCCAACGGTACCGGCAAGTCTACGCTGATCAGCGCCATTATGGGCTTTGAGAACTATAAGGTGCTGGAAGGTAAGATTTATTTTAAGGGCCAGGATATTACCGACGCCTCCTGCGACGAACGGGCCCGGCTGGGCATCGGCGTGATGATTCAGCGTCCGCCTACGATCAGGGGCTTGTCCCTGCGCAAGATGGTGGAAATCTGCGGCGCTAAGCCGGAAGAGGTAGACCGGATGGCCAAGTGGATGGATATGAGCGCCTTTTTGAACCGGGGCGTTAACGATGGCTTCAGCGGCGGCGAATTAAAGCGCAGCGAGCTGCTGCAGCTGATGGCGCAAAAACCGGATCTGCTATTGTTAGACGAGCCGGAGAGCGGCGTTGATATTGAAAATATCGCTTTGGTAGGCCGGGCGGCTAACTATATTCTCCAGCATTCCGAGTGCGGGCAGAAGGATTGTCCTAATCCCTGTTGCGGCAAAAACCGGGACTGCAGTGAGCTGAATCCTTTAAAGGAAAGCGGTCACAGTGGTCTGATTATCACCCATCTGGGGCATATCTTGAAATATGTGCCGGCTTCCCATGCCCATATTCTCTATAACGGCAAGCTGACCTGTCAGGTGGGCGACCCTGTGGAGGTTTTACAGTGTATTGCCAGAAACGGGTATGAAAAATGCGTCAATGGCTGCTGCCGAAGGGGGAACCGGTAATGGAGAAGAAAATTTTGGAAGCCGCTTTGCTTAAAAAAGCGGCCTTTGGTAATGACCTGGATTTACAAAAATTTGATGATAACAACGATAAGCACGTAGAATCCGTGGATCAGTTGTCCGACAGCGGTAAGTCCAAGCTGACCCGGGTGGGAATCGACCTGGCGGAGGAAGGGCGCAGTGCCTCCTTTGTGCAGGTTGATAATGCGGCGGTCCATTCGGACGTTAAGCCTCAGACGCCTCTGACCCTGATGAATACCGGTGCAGCGGCTAAGAAGTTTCCCGAGCTGGTGGAGAAGTACTGGTGGAAGGCGGTTAAGCCGGACACGGATAAGTATACGGCTATTACGGCGCTGGAGCAGGAGCAGGGCTATTTTATCCATGTGAAGGCCGGACAAAAAATTAATTATCCCTTGCAGGCCTGCGTTTTTATGAGTCACGAGGACCAACTGCAACGGGTGCACAACGTAGTCATCTTAGAGGAGGGCGCCGAGCTGAATATCATCAGCGGCTGCGCCAGCGACGCCCACGTGGAGCACGGCGTGCATCTGGGCATCAGCGAGATGTTTGTGGGCAAGAATGCCAAGCTGACCTTTACCATGATTCACAGCTGGGGCGAGGATGTGGCGGTAAGGCCGCGGACAGTGACCCTGGTGGAAGAGGGCGGCCAGTACATGTCCAATTATGTGTGCATGGAGAAAGTTAAGGATATTCAGATGTTCCCAACGGTGAGACTTTTAGGCAAGGGAGCTGTCGCCCGTCTGAATTCCGTGCTGGTGGCACCTAAGGGTTCTCACCTGGATATCGGCGGCAAGGCTATCCTGGAGGTACCGGAGACCAGGGCGGAAATTATCACCCGGAGCATTTCCACAGGCGGAGAGATTATCAACCGGGGCGATTTGGTCGGCGCCTCAGAAAATATTAAGGCCCATTTGGAGTGCCACGGCCTGATGTTGTCCAACGACGGCTATATCCTGGCTATTCCGGCCCTGGATGCCCGGACCGGCAACTCGGAATTAAGTCACGAGGCGGCGGTAGGTCGGATTGCTCCTGAAGAGATTCAGTATCTGATGGCCCGGGGCATGACGGAGGATGATGCCACGGCTACCATTGTCCGGGGCTTCTTGAATATTAATATTGAAGGTCTGCCGGAAGCGCTGGCTAAGAAATTAACCTCCACCCTGGATACCTTTAATGTGCAGAAGGGCTGCTAAGTTCACTAAAACGCCATAAGGATCTAAATACTTTGCAAACTGACAATCTTTTGCCATATTCCTGTGCTAGTGTCTTGTTATAAGGTGGCGTAAGGGAGGTTGCCGGGATGTCTTATTTAACTAGTGTGGATTTGAGTATCTTGTCCTATGTTCAGAACTTTTGCCGGATGGATAGTTTGACCGTTATCTTTAAGCAGATCAGTTATTTAGGTAATAATGGTCTGATTTGGGTGATACTGGGCCTGCTTCTTCTGGCAATTAAGAGAACCAGGATGATCGGTCTATTGATTTTATGCGCTTTGATCGTGATGCTGGGCATTAATGATGTGATTTTGAAAAATGCTGTGCAGCGGATCAGGCCTTTTATCGTGGACCCGACCGTCAAAAATTTGGTCTCGGCCCACGGTTATTCCTTTCCCTCCGGACATACGGCCGCGGCTTTTGCCGCCGCAGGTGTCATGTGGCAGACCCTGCCCCGTTGGTGCGGGGGGCTGGCGCTTTGCCTGGCCGGCCTCATCGGGGTGTCCAGGATTTATCTGGAGGTCCACTATCCCTCGGACGTTCTGGGCGGGGCTTTGATTGGTTTAGGTATCGCCTGGATGGTGGTAAAGCTGTATAGGATGGCCCAGAACCGGCTGAGCTGGTTTTAAACTATCACCGGCTGGAGTGTTTAAGGTAAAGCGGAGACAAGTTGGTAAGCGAACGGTTGAGCGGTAGTTAATCAGGACCCTTGGTTTGGCTAAAATGGTCAAGTTCCTGTTTTAATGCCCGTACGGCGCTGGATTAGTTTAATCTGGCGCTGTACGGGCTTTTGTGTTGCCATTTTATAAAAAAATAAATCCAGGCTTACTAGGGTCTTGTTTATTTATGGGAAAAATAGTATACTGTATACAGCAACAGACAGAATTTTAGAAAATTTTCAAAGCTAATGGTTAAGGAGGCGTAAAAGATGAACTTATCAAAGAAAGTTTGTACGGCGTTAATGGTTTCGGCTTTATTGATGGTGGCTGGCTGCGGTGGCGGCGGTGAAAAAAAGGCGGAGGCACCTAAGGATGGTGCTAAAGAATTAACGGTTTATACCGCCCGCAGCGAGAGTCTGAATAACGCCGTTATCCAGAACTTTGAAAAAGATACGGGTATTAAAGTTAACGTGGTCATTGCCGGCACGGGCGAGGTTATTAAGAGAGTAAAATCGGAGAAGGACAACCCGCTGGGCGACGTACTTTGGGCGGGAAGCGAAGCGATGCTGGCCGGTTCCAAGGATTTATTCCTGGATTATGTTTCTAAAGAAAATGACAAGATGATACCTGAATTTAAAAATACGACAGGTTTTTGTACCCCGGCCTTTTCTGATCCTACGGTTATGATTGTCAATACTAAACTTAAGGGAGACATGAAGATTGAAGGCTTTGCTGATTTGCTGAACCCGGCACTAAAAGGTAAGATTTCTTTTGGCGATCCGGTTAACTCCAGCTCGGCGTTTCAATCCCTGGTGGCCATGTTGTACGGGATGGGCAACGGCGATCCCTTCAGCCCGGCCGCGTGGGATTATGTGGATAAATTATTGGTACAACTCAACGGGAAGATGGCTAACAGCTCCAGCCAAGTGTTTAAGGGCGTAGCCGGTGGAGAATATGTAGTGGGTCTGACCTGGGAGGATCCGGCGGCCAGCCTGGTGAAGAGCGGCGCTCCGGTAGCCGTGGTATTCCCCAAGGAAGGTGCCTTGTATGCACCGCAGTCCGTACAGATCATCAAGAATTGTAAACATCCGGAGAACGCTAAAAAGTTTGTAGACTATATGTTGTCCGAAAAAATTCAGAATCTGGTAGGTACGACTTTAACCGTACGCCCGCTGAGACAGGGTGCGAAGCTGGCCGATTATATGACACCGGCGGATAAGATTAAACTGGCGCCTAAGTTTAACGAGAAGTGGGTCAGCGAGAACAAAGCTAAATTTACGAAGATGTTCAGCGAGCATCTGGAAAAATCCATGTAAAGTTTAGCTGGCCTAAGTTCCAGTCTCAGGCAGCATAAAGCGGTTGGGTTTTCGTTGCTGGGAGGTGGAACCTGCCGCAGGGCAGGTAAGATTTTCCGGAATTTTTACGGTTGCGGGATTTAATAACGATAAACTTTAGGGGGACGCGGTCCAAACCTGGTGCAAGCAAACGGTTTGGGACTAAGAAGCGTCCCCTTTCTTGTAAAATCTGGAGAAAGAACAGGTGTAAATCATGAGCGTGGCTATCACTATCGATAAGGTCATCAAAAAATACGGGGATAATACCGTGGTCAAGGGTTTGTCCTTAGATATAAAACCCGGGGAGTTCTTTACCTTGCTGGGGCCTTCCGGCTGCGGTAAAACTACCTTACTGCGGATGATTATCGGTTTTAACTCCATTGACGGGGGCACTATTAAAATTGACAATCAGGTGATCAATGATATTCCGGTTAATATGCGCAACATGGGCATGGTGTTTCAAAATTATGCCATTTTTCCGCACATGTCGGTAGCCCAGAACGTGGCCTTTGGTTTAAGACAAAGACATCTGCCGGAAGCGAAGATTAAGGAGCAGGTGGAGGAAATCCTCAATATCGTCAAGATAGGCCATCTTAAGGAGCGGATGCCGACCCAGCTTTCCGGTGGACAGCAGCAGAGGGTGGCGCTGGCCCGGGCTATCGTTATCCACCCTCAGGTGCTTTTAATGGATGAGCCGCTTTCTAACCTGGATGCCAAGCTGAGGGTGGAAATGCGCAATGCCATTAAGCGCATTCAGCAGCAGATTGGTATCACAACGGTCTATGTAACTCATGATCAGGAAGAAGCCCTGGCAGTTTCGGACCGTATCGCCGTTATGCATGAAGGTATTATCCAGCAGGTTGGTTCACCTAAAGCTATTTATCAGCGGCCCAAAAATCAATTCGTTTCTACCTTTATCGGCTTGTCTAATATTATTAAGGCCTCTCTGACCTGGGTGAAAGGGTTGCCGTCTCTAGCTTTTGACCACTATGTGGTCCCCATGTCCAATCTGTCCTGGCGTCCTTTGCTGCCGGAGGCTGAGCTGTCTTCCGCCGGCAAGTCCCCGGAACAGCTTTTAGAGGGCCGGACCGTAACAGTAGCGGTACGCCCGGAGGAATTCATCATTCAAAAGGAGGGTCAGGAGGGCATTGAGGCCGTCGTACGCAGTAGTGTCTTTTTAGGCGTAACCACCCATTATTTTATGGAACTGGTTCAGGGCGGTAAGGAGATTGAGGTGATCCAGCCTTCTGAAGTGGGTGATATTATCCCGGACGGCCGGACGGTCAAACTGCTGGTGGATGCCAGTAAGATTAATGTCTTTACCGAGGATGGTTTGGTTTCTCTGACCTGCGAAAGTGGTGACAAAGCATGAAGAAACCTTTAAATATCTGGCTTTTAATGACGCTGGTCATCTTGGGCTTTTTTGTACTCTTTGTGGTTTATCCGCTGGCCTTAATCTTATATCAAAGCGTGGTTGACCCGACCAGCAAATCTTTGACCTTGTCTTATTTTAGTAAATTTATAGCCCGTAAATACTATTGGAGCACTTTGCTCAACAGTTTTACCGTAACGATAACCTCGACTATCCTGGCGGCGGTTATTGGTTTGCCTATGGCTTATGTCCTGCGCAGCGTCAGGGTGCCGGGCAGCAAATATTTAAATATCCTGATAGTAATTTCGTACCTGTCTCCGCCTTTTATCGGTGCCTATGCCTGGATTCAGCTTTTGGGACGCAATGGTTTTATTACCAAGATTATGAATAGTCTGCTGGGAACGAAGTTTGACGGCATCTATGGTTTTGCCGGTATCGTGCTGGTATTTTCCCTGCAGTCCTTCCCCTTAATTTACATGTACGTTTCCGGAGCCCTGAAGAACCTGGATAATTCTCTGAACGAGGCAGCGGAAAGCTTAGGTTGTTCGGCGTTTGAACGGGTAAGGCAGATCATCATACCGCTGGTTATGCCTTCGCTTTTAGCGGGATCGCTGCTGGTTTTTATGCGGGTCTTCTCCGATTTTGGTACGCCGATGCTGATTGGCGAAGGGTTCAGGACCTTTCCGGTTTTAATTTATACCCAGTTTATGGGGGAGGTCAGTACGGATGATCATTTCGCTGCTTCCCTGTGTGTCATTGTCGTAGTTATTACCCTGGTACTGTTCTTTATGCAGCGTTATATGGCCCGGAGGTATTCTTACTCCATGACGGCGCTTAAGCCGATGGAGGCAGAAACGGTGCACGGTACCCGTAAGTTATTTTCTTACCTGTTTGTGTACGGCATAGCCCTGGTGGCAATGCTGCCGCAGCTGACGGTCATTTTTACCTCTTTCCTGGAAACGGCCGGCGGCGCCGTGTACACCGGTAAATTTTCCTTGATGAACTATATGAATACCCTTTTTGCGAAGGATAATAACTCTATCTTTAATACTTATTTATTCGGCTTATGTGCTATTGTGGTCGTAGTAGTGCTGGGCATTTTAATCTCGTACTTAACCGTGCGCAAACCTTCACTGCTGACGGGTATCCTGGACACGCTGACTATGTTTCCGTATATTATTCCCGGTTCTGTTTTAGGTATTGCCCTGCTCTCTGGTTTTAACAGCGGCTTTCTGGTAATCAGCGGGACGGCTTTAATTATGATAATATCCTTGACAATTCGCCGGATGCCTTATACTATAAGGTCTAGTACAGCTATTATTACCCAGATCAGCCCTAGCATAGAAGAAGCAGCGGTCAGCCTGGGCGCTACCGAGTTCCAGTCTTTCCGGAAGGTCATGGTACCCATGATGCTGCCGGGCGTGATGGCGGGAGCTATTATGAGCTGGATTACCCTGATTAGTGAGCTGAGTTCCAGTATAATTCTCTACACCAGCTCCACCAGCACCTTAACGGTGGCTATTTATGCCGAGGTTATCCGCAGCAATTTTGGTAATGCGGCAGCTTATTCCACCATTTTAACGCTAACCTCTATTATTTCCCTGCTGTTATTCTTCCGCTTGAGCAACAGTCAGGATATCAGTGTCTAGGGACTGGGAACGGGCTGCCTGCATAGTGAAGGAGTTATTGTGAATACTTTATTTTTTAAACATTTGCTGGAAGTGGAGCGGACCGGTTCCATCTCCCGGGCAGCGGATAATTTATTTATGGCTCAGCCTAACCTGAGCAAGGAAATTAAGGAAATAGAGATCGATATCGGTTTTGCTTTGTTCAACCGGACCTCTAAGGGCGTGCTGCCAACTCCCCAAGGTAAGAAATATCTGGCCTACGCCCGCAACATCGTGCGGCAGCTGGAACGGCTGGACAGTTTGTCCCAGCCGGAGCAGCTCAATGCTCAGATTTTTAGTATTGCCATGCCGCGCTTTTCTTATCTGTCCCAGGCTCTGACCAGTTTTATCTCCCGGCTTAACCTGGGCGTGGGTCTGGATATCCGGGCCCGGGAAACAAATGCGGTCCAGACGATAAATTATTTGGAAGATGGCTGGTGTAATCTGGGTATTATCCGCTATAACGTGAAATATGAACCGGCCTTTTATGATCTGGTTGCCGGCAAAAAATTAAAATGGGAAGTTTTGTGGGATTTTGACAACGTGGTGACTTTTTCGGAAAGTCATAGCCTCGCCAGGGCTGGTGCTATCCAGTATGAACAGCTTTTGCATTTTCCGGAACTGGTGCCGGGCGATACTAATGCACAGGTTTTGATGGTGGATAACAATCAGCTTTCGGAGCCGCTGCCTGTCAGCAATACGATCAAAAAGATTTATGTCTATGACCGGGCCAACGCTTATGAAATTCTCTCCAGGACGCCGATGGCCTATATGCTGACTAGTCCCATACCGGAGGATGTGCTGCTGCCTTACCGCTTGACCCAGAGATGCTGCCAGGTGCCGCATAACACCTATAAGGATGTGCTCATAGCGCCCCAGGGCTACCGGCAGACGGAAATGGAAGCTTTGTTTTTGGATTGTGTGGCTAAGGCCCGGGACGAACTGAAGAAAAGGATTAAAATGCTGGTACGAGAAAACCACTAATCATAGGCTGAGCCTGGAAACAGCAGCGCCACCACAGCTTTTTGACTAAGCTGCAGTGGCGCTTTTTACAGACAATTTATTTTCTTTGAAAATAAATCGATATTTTTATATCAATATCTAGCTTTTTATACCCGGCTTGTGGTAGAATAGATGCAAAGAATCAGTCGCAACTATGACCATACGAAAAAGAGTCATTTAAGATGGAGTTGTCGAAACGAGGGGAGAATTATGGACGCACCTAAGAAGAAGCCGGAGATGTCGGCCCTGGCTTTACAGAGGCTGCCCAGGTATCTGCAATATCTGCGGATATTACAGAAAAACGGGGTGACGATGATTGCTGCTGCCAAGGTGGCTACTTATTTTCATCTGGGGGAGATTCAGGTCCGTAAGGATCTGGCGGCGGTCAGTTCCCTGCAGGGCCGGCCTAAGTCAGGCTTTTTAGTAGAACGGTTAATTGTGGATATTGAGAACTATCTGGGCTTTTGTAATGCCAGCCGGGCGGTTTTGGTGGGCGCCGGTTCGTTAGGGCGGGCTCTTTTGGCGTATGAAGGTTTTAATCAGTACGGCTTAAAACTGATGGCGGCTTTTGATGCGGATAAAGCCAAGACGGGTGTGACGGAGAAGGGCAAGCATATTTATCCTTTGGAGGAGCTGGAGGATTTCTGTCAGAAGCATCAGATTAAGATTGGCATCATTACCGTGCCGGCGGAGCATGCTCAGGAAGTCTGCGATAAATTGGTGGAAGCCGGTGTGCTGGCCGTCTGGAATTTTGCCCCGGCTCATCTGGTGGTGCCGGAAGGGGTCCTGGTGCAAAATGAGAATATGGCGGTTTCCCTGGCCCTGCTTTCCAAGCATTTAGCGGATTCGTTAAATCCGCATCAGGAGATGGAAGACGGGACCGAGGTTTAATGCCGGGAAAACGGAGAACGTTGGAAGTTGCTGCTCCGTAACTTAAATATTTATCTAAGCAGGTTCGATGCTAAGTGTCAGGGGGCAGTCTCCTGGCACTATTTTTTTAGGGGCATAAAAAAACAGACTGCCAAGACTGGCAATCTGTAATGATTTAAGTTGGTAGCGCTAATGGGAATCGAACCCATGATTTCGCCTTGAGAGGGCGACGTCTTAGCCTCTTGACCATAGCGCCAAAAAAATGGCTCCGGGACAAGGACTCGAACCCTGACAAGAAGATCCAGAATCTCCTGTGCTACCATTACACCATCCCGGAGTGTTTATATGAATCCCTACGCCCTAGTATTGATGGGGTACGTGGGGAATACATACCTTAAAGTGACTTTAAGATTTTAAAGGTTCTATCAGGAGAATCTCCTGTGCTACGAGGGATAGTATACCGCAAACAAAGCCATGTGTCAAGGGAAAATTTAAAAAAATTTGTGAGGGGTTATATCAGAGTATTCCCCCGCCACACTTCCCCCTGTGCCCTGGCTTCACTGTGTGCGTACACTTACAGGCCTTTTAGACACCGCCACACCTGCACCAACACACAGATACACACGCAAGGAAACAGGACAGGTGTAAGAACGTTCGGGAAGTATACTTTTACGAACCGTCCCTTTTAACGTCCGTAAAGTTTCCTAAAAGATTTCTTGAACGTTCGTTAAATAATCATTGACTTTTACGAACCATTATGTTATTCTCTAACCACAGAAAGAAACACCGAAAGGGGATAACACATAATGGCTAACGTAGGATATGTAAGGGTTTCAACACGTGAACAGAACACCGGTAGGCAATTTGAGGACTTCACTAAAAAGGGTATAAAGCTTAATAAGACTTTTACGGAAAAGATTAGCGGTAAGGACACCAACAGGCCACAGTTAAAGGCTATGCTTGCTTACGTTCGTGAAGGTGACACAGTGTACATAGAAAGCATAAGCCGCCTTGCAAGGAACGTTAAAGACTTCTTAAACATATTTGAGGACTTACAGGCCAAACAGGTAAACTTAGTTTCCTTGAAAGAAAGCATAGACACCACCACCGCTTATGGTAAGTTTATGGTGAATGTGTTCGCTTCACTGGCTCAGCTTGAACGTGATGTGATAAAGGAAAGACAACAGGAAGGTATAGAGTTAGCACTAAAGCAGGGTAAACAGTTTGGACGGCCTAAGGTGACCGCTAGTGAATCCTTTAAGAAAACCTATGCACTGGTGAAGGCCGGTAAGATTACTGCCGTGGAAGCTATGAAGCGTGAAGGCCTTAAGAAGACCACATTTTATAAATTGGTGAAGGCACAGACAAATAAGGTTTAAACACAGTGAACCTCTAAGGAACCTCTTAGGGGTTCTTTTTTTGTTGCCTTTAAAATGCCTTGGACTTTTCGACAAAAATGTCGGAAAGTATTGAACTTGCTCAAAAAAGAGCGTGTTGATTTGCTTACCAAAAGTGGGCAGCGAGATTTAACTTCTTCAAAAATGAAGGTGTTAGTTTCCCTGTAAAGCCCTTCTGTGGCAGGTGTACCCTACTTTCACATTTTTGTGAATCTAGTATAAGGCCATATGGATAGTGCTTTAAAGCTTTCTAACAAAAATGTTAAAAAGTCTGTCTTAATAACTTTCGCTCAAAAAAGAGCTAAAGTATTGAAAAGTGCATGGATACCGACTTTGTATTGGTTAGTCAAAAAAGTCCGACCAATATTAACCGCTTGTGTACTGACTTTGTATTGGTTACTAAAAAAAGTAACCAAAATCCTTATACCGTCTTAAATCAACTACACCGCCAACACCCGCCGCAATACCAACTAACAGACCTCATAAAATCCCCACAGAACGTTTTTAATTTCATACGTGAATAAGTTATCACGACACAGTATAAAAGCGTTCTAAAACGATTTTAGAAGGCTCTTAAAGGTAAACCGCATGGATACTGCTTTGGATTGGTTGGTCAAAAAAGGCCGACCAATATTAACCGCTTGTGTATTGGCTTTTCATTGGTAGCTCAAAAAAGAGCGACCAATATTAACCGCTTGTGTGCTGACTTTGCATTGGTTAGCTAAAAAAGGCTGACCAATAACCTTTCACACCGTCTTAAATCACCTACACCGCCAATACCCGCCGCTAATACCTTTCCCACCTAATAGACACATAAATACCATTTTACTAATTGACACACATATTGGAGAGAATGAATTTTTGCCTACCGCTTCCAGGGTGCTTTAAGGCCCTTTAACATAGACAAAAAAAATTAAAAGGGAGTGACTAAATTCTAAAATGTTATTTAAGTTTGTTGACGCACCAACAGGAGCAGGAAAGACTACGGCACTTATAAAGGTACTTTCAGAAACTAAAGGGCCTTTTATAACCTGTGTACCATATAATGAAGAGCTAAAGCGATATGGTGAGGAACTAGGCTTTAAGAATGTGGAAGTGTGCAGCACGTTGGAAGCTGACACCGGTAATAAAGGTGGTTTGCTTTTAGGGTACTTAAAGGCCGGTAAGAGCGTTATTACTACCCATGCTAACTTTAACACCCATTGTAACGAGATAGCAGCCACATTAAGGGAAAGTGGTTTAGGCTATAATCTCTTCTTTGACGAGGAACCAGAAACCTTTAAGGCCTGTTACACTATCCCTTATAAGGGAACCTTTAAGAGTACAGAAAGCCGCTTACAGGCCATTTTACAGATTATAACACCCATTGAAATTGACCGGTTAGTGAATGAAGGTTACTTAAAGGCCAATAAGCAAGGGGTTATAGAGTACGTTAAAGACTGCCCTTATGGTAACGGTAAGGCCTTAAAGTCGCTCTTTGAAAACAACGACACCTATTTATACGGGGATAACCAAAAGTGCTTTATAACGTTCACGAAGGGCACTGTATGGGAAGCTTTTACTTCTGTCACCGTTCTAAGCTACCGCCTTCCTTTTAGTGTCTTAGCGGCTTACTGTGGCCTGTATAACTTCCCTGTGAAGTATTACCACATTGAAGCAGGAAGCTTTGTTGAAGGCCTTAAAGAGCTTTACCCGGCAGGTGTGGAACGTATTGCACTAGAAAACAGTGAAAGACTTATAGCCGGGTATGAAGGTACTGCACTATCTAAGAGCTGGTATAAGAAGGCTACTGGTGAGGACTTTAAAGCCCTTTACAGTTGTTTAAGGGGTTTCTTTAGGTACACAGATAAAAATAAGCATATGTGGACCTGCTTTAAAGGTTTTGAAGGTAAGTTAAAGGGTAAAGACGTATCTGAAAAAGCCTGTGTAGCCTGTAACTTAAAGGCCACCAATGACTTTATAGATAAACTTAACCTAGCCTACACCTGTAATATGTATCCTAACCCAATGGTGTATAACTTCTTTAAGGAACGTGGAATAGCCTTTAATGTTGACCAGTGGGCACTTTCAGTACTCATACAGTGGCTTTACCGTTCTAACTTGCGTGACACCACCGGAGAGGATATTGTACACATCTATATCCTTGCAGCACGAATGAGGGTACTATTTCAGGACTGGTTAGAGAGTGCTTTAAGGTTTGGGAAAAGTAACATTGAAATTTTTCCCAATTTAAAATCTTAGCCGCTTGTATAGGGACTTACAGGCCTTGACCCTTAAAGTATATAAGATACTATAAGTCATACTGGTAGCTTTTGCTTAACTTCCTTACCACAGATAAAACCAATAGTGTGATACTTTAAGACACCTCTAAAAGACTTTTACAAAAGAAACCCCTTCGGGACTAAAACACACCTTAGGGAATAACTTAAAGACCGGTGTAAAGAGCTTTTAACACTGTGTTTGTTTTGTTTCTTTGGTAGGACAGTAAGTTAAGGTTAAGGGTAACTTAAAGATACCATATGGAGATACACAGACAATAGAGTGTGTGTATAATTTTATGATACCTTTAAGATTACTTAAAGTAACCCTTAGCACCTCTACACACATATCTGTTTTATTTTTATCATGTCTTATTTTGTTTGTGTGTGTAGCACTTTAAGCAGCCGTTTAGCCGCCTTTTAAGGGTAAACTAAAAGCACCCCTTAGAATCGTAAGCACCAAATAAGATGACGTATTTTCATTCCCCTTCCAAACGATTAAAATATGGACGTAGAGAGTGGTAAGCAATAATCTCACGGAAGGAGAAAT
>Ga0268357_101096_pt1 | contig 21979 bp, 17 predicted proteins | sample BioMet10_FD_192466 | JGI IMG/M metagenome (GOLD analysis project Ga0268357, IMG submission 192466) | Sewage microbial communities from Oakland, California, United States - Biofuel 10 (Illumina Assembly) | ecosystem: Engineered > Wastewater > Sewage > Unclassified | place: USA: California... | reverse complement strand
AATGATTCTCTTAAATAAGTAAAATTCATCTCCCAAAACTTGAATAAACTGAAAGCCCCGGTTCTTAGGTAAGAGCCGGGGCTTTCAATCAAATTTTCTATCTGAGATCAATTCGATTTATGACTCCAGTAATTGACCAGATTTATATCAAATATTAATGTGGAATAACCCAGGATTGCTCCACTGCCTGCACTTCCATAAGCCAGCTGATATGGAATATAAACCAACCAACGTTCACCTTTCTTCATCTTTTGAAGCACTTCTGTCCAGCCTGTAATTATTTGATATTTCGCATCACTAGTAAAAACCGGATATTTAACTGGAACATCCAAGTTAGCATCTGGGTTTACTCCTTGAAAATTCTGATCGAACACTTCTCCATTAATCAATTTCCCTCTATAGTAGACCTGTATGGTATCTGTAAACAAAGGTGCACTTCCCTGCCCTTCATATCCAGCTACCTTTTCTGCATAAATCTTAAGTTTTGAATTACTCATCGGAGTAACTACAAACAAGTTTGGGTTTGATTTGCTGTCCACAACATTTTGCAGAGAATCAAGAAATGTCTGGTTACGTTGCTGCCAGTTATCGTATTGACTAACTGCTGTTGACTCATTACAAGAAGTAAAAGAAAGCATCATCAGCAATAACACTGGAAGTAAAACTATTTTTTTATTCATATTCAGGATTTTAAATCAATGTCTTCAACAGACTAGTGATACTAACCTTATCAGCAATGATATTATTCAGTTCAGAAATAGCCACACGTTCTTGTTGCATTGTATCACGGTGACGTATCGTCACACAGTTATCTTCAAGGGTTTGATGGTCTACTGTGACACAGTACGGAGTTCCGATAGCATCCTGACGACGGTAACGTTTCCCAATTGAGTCCTTTTCATCGTATTGACAATTGAAATGGAACTTCAATTCATTAATAATTTCACGTGCCTTTTCTGGCAGTCCGTCTTTCTTTACCAATGGCAAAACCGCAAGTTTGATTGGAGCAAGAGCAGCAGGCAATTTAAGCACCACGCGTGTTTCTCCACCTTCCAACGTTTCTTCACAGTAAGAAGAACACATTACGCTAAGGAACATACGGTCTACCCCGATAGAAGTTTCAATCACAAACGGAGTGTAAGATTCATTCAATTCCGGATCAAAATATTTAATATTCTTTCCTGAGAATTTTTCGTGCTGGCTTAAGTCAAAGTTTGTACGAGAGTGAATACCTTCTACCTCTTTAAATCCAAATGGCATTTCAAATTCAATATCAGTAGCTGCATTTGCATAATGAGCCAATTTATCATGATCATGGAAGCGATATTTAGTATCACCTAATCCAAGGGCTTTGTGCCATTTCAAGCGTTGCTCTTTCCATGTCTTGAACCAGTTAAGTTCCTCACCCGGACGAACAAAGAACTGCATCTCCATCTGCTCAAACTCACGCATACGGAAAATGAACTGGCGAGCTACAATTTCATTACGAAAAGCTTTACCAATCTGAGCAATACCAAAAGGTATTTTCATACGACCGGTCTTTTGTACATTCAGGTAATTAACAAAAATTCCCTGAGCAGTTTCCGGACGAAGATAAATCTTCGATGCACCTTCACTGGTAGATCCCATTTCTGTAGAAAACATCAGATTGAATTGGCGAACTTCCGTCCAGTTCTTTGTTCCCGAAATAGGGCAAACAATCTCTTCATCAATAATGATCTGACGAAGTTCTTCCAGATTATTATCATTCAAAGCCTTGGCAAATCTAATGTGCAAAGCATCACGTTTTTCCTGATGACCAATTACACGTGGATTCGTAGATTTATATTGAGCTTCATCAAATGATTCACCAAATTTCTTTCTGGCTTTCTCTACTTCCTTATTGATCTTTTCATCATACTTAGCAAGCTGATCTTCAATCAACACATCCGCACGATAGCGTTTTTTAGAATCTTTGTTATCAATCAATGGATCATTGAAAGCATCAACGTGGCCAGAAGCTTTCCAAATCGTAGGGTGCATAAAAATGGCAGAATCAATACCAACAATATTCTCGTGCAGCAACACCATGCTGTCCCACCAATATTTCTTAATATTATTTTTCAGTTCTACTCCCATCTGACCGTAGTCATACACTGCTCCAAGTCCATCATAAATATCGCTTGAAGGAAATACATAACCATACTCTTTACAGTGTGATACTATTTTCTTAAAAACATCTTCTTGTGCCATATCTTTTGTTTTATTTGTTAACTCACTCTATAGAAATAAAATGCAAAGTAAGTGATTTTTTTCAATAATATTCGTATTTTTGTCTGCACATCATCATTTATAGGTGTAAAAAACATAATTTGTTGTTAAAACGACACAGAAAAAAGGGAAACAGAATATTTATGGACAACGACAAGATAGATAACAAGGATTTGAACGATGAAGAGATATCTTCTTCCGGAGAAAATATCACGGAAGGAGGAAATGCCACAGAAGAAGAATTAGAAGACAACAATAAACATTCGGATTACAAACCTGTTGATGCTCAGGACGAAAACGTAAAGCACCAACTGTCTGGTATGTATCAAAACTGGTTCCTGGATTACGCTTCTTATGTTATTCTGGAACGTGCTGTGCCCCATATTAACGACGGGTTAAAACCAGTTCAAAGACGAATCCTTCACTCAATGAAACGGCTGGATGATGGAAGATATAACAAAGTTGCAAACATTGTGGGGCACACTATGCAGTTTCACCCTCACGGTGATGCCTCCATTGGCGACGCACTTGTTCAGCTGGGACAAAAGGATCTATTAATAGATTGCCAGGGGAACTGGGGAAACATACTCACTGGTGACGGTGCAGCTGCTCCCCGTTATATTGAAGCACGCCTCTCCAAATTTGCTCTGGATGTGGTATTTAACCCTAAAACCACTGAATGGAAACTCTCTTATGATGGACGAAACAAAGAGCCAATAACTCTTCCGGTTAAATTCCCGCTTCTTTTAGCTCAGGGAGTGGAAGGTATTGCTGTAGGACTTTCTTCCAAGATATTGCCGCACAACTTTAATGAGCTGTGTGATGCTTCTGTATCCTATCTGCACGGAGAAGATTTTAAACTCTACCCCGACTTCCAGACAGGAGGTTCTATTGATGTATCCAGATACAATGACGGGGAACGCGGAGGTGCAGTAAAAATACGTTCCAAGATTAATAAAATAGATAATAAAACTCTTGCCATCACAGAGATTCCTTACGGTAAAAACACTACATCGGTGATTGAATCTATTTTAAAAGCTGTTGATAAGGGAAAAATCAAGATCCGTAAAGTAGATGACAACACTTCAGCTCAAGTAGAAATTCTGGTTCATTTGGCACCTGGAGTATCTTCAGATAAAACAATCGATGCACTTTATGCTTTTACTGATTGCGAAATAAGTGTTTCACCCAACTGTTGTATAATTGATGAGCAAAAGCCTCACTTCCTAAAGGTTAGCGACGTACTGAAAAAGTCGGTAGACAATACACTAAGTTTACTGCGACAGGAATTACTAATCCACAAAGGAGAGTTACTGGATAGTCTGCACTACTCTTCTTTGGAGAAGATATTTATTGAAGAGCGAATTTACAAGGACAAAGAGTTTGAACAGGCAAAATCAATGGATGAAGCTTGTGAACATATTGACAGCAGACTCACTCCTTTCTATCCAGTTCTAATACGCGAAGTAACTAAAGAGGATATTCTTAAGTTAATGGAGATTAAGATGGGACGTATCCTTAAGTTCAACTCCGATAAAGCAGAAGAGCTTATTGCCAGGATGAAAAGTGAGATCGAAGAGATTGACAAACATTTGGCAAACATCGTGGAGTACACCGTTGACTGGTACACCATGCTGAAAAACAAATACGGCAAGAACTTCCCTCGTTTAACCGAGCTTCGCAATTTTGACACAATTGTAGCAGCCAAAGTAGTGGAAGCAAACGAAAAACTATATATTAACCGGGAAGAAGGATTTATCGGAACTTCACTAAGAAAAGATGAATATGTTGCCAACTGCTCGGATATTGATGATGTGATTATCTTCTACCGGGACGGTAAATACAAAATTGTCCGTGTGGCCGACAAAATGTTTGTAGGCAAAAACGTTCTTTATGTGAATATCTTCAAGAAGAATGACAAGCGGACCATTTATAATGCTGTTTATCGGGACGGCAAAGAGGGGTTCCATTATATCAAACGATTCAACATAACCGCTATGACTCGCGACCGTGAGTACGATGTTACACAAGGAACTCCGGGTTCGCGCATCGTTTATTTCACTGCAAATCCAAACGGTGAGGCCGAAGTAATCAAAGTAACATTAAAACCCAACCCACGTATCCGAAGAATTATCTTCGAAAAGGACTTTAGTGAAATCGCAATCAAAGGACGTCAGTCAATGGGTAATATCCTGACAAAGAACGATGTACACAAGGTTGGATTGAAACAAAAAGGAGGTTCTACGCTGGGTGGACGAAAAGTGTGGTTTGATCGTGATGTATTGCGTCTGAATTATGACGGACGAGGAGAGTTTCTGGGAGAATTTCAGAGTGATGAAACGATTCTTATCGTACTCAATAACGGAGATTTCTACACTTCCAATTTTGACCTCAGCAATCACTATGAGGATAATGTCAGCATCGTAGAGAAGTTCGATCCAAATAAAGTATGGTCTGCTGCTCTTTATGATGCCGATCAGCAGAACTTCCCCTATCTGAAACGTTTCTGCTTTGATAATTCATCCCGTAAACAGAATTATCTGGGCGAAAGCAAGGACAGTAAACTAATTCTTCTGAGTGATGAATACTACCCTCGTTTGGAAGTCGTATTTGGGGGCAATGATAGTTTCCGTGACCCGCTGATAATTGATGTGGAAGAGTTTATTTCTGTCAAAAGTTTCAAGGCCAAAGGCAAACGAATCACAACCTTCACAATTGATACCATAAACGAGCTGGAACCAATTCGTTTTCCGGAAGCGACCATTGAAGAGTCTGAAGATGAAGAGACAGAATCTGAGAATATGGATCCAGACAAAGACAAAAGTGAAGGCGACATTATTGATGAGATAACAGGACAGATGAAATTATTCTGATATACTTTGTAAATTTCTGCAAGTCCTGCTACTTCTGTTAAATACAAAATAAAAATGAGAAAAACTGCTGCATTACTTGCAATCCTGATTGGAATGAGCGGAATCATTTCCGCTCAAAGCGACTCATTACAGGCAAACCGATATATTACTCGTGCCACAACGTTGGGGGTAGGATACACGAATATACTCGATACATACCTCTCCCCACAGGAATACAAAGGTATAGAGGGGCGGGTTGCCAGAGAAACAATGCGAATGACAAAGCTCTTTAACGGAAATGTTTCGTTGCAGAACTTCTTTCAGGCAAATTTATCCTATACTCATAATAACCCGGACAACAATAATACTTTTGCCGGACTTGTAAACTGGAACTATGGGTTGCACTATCAGTTTCATATCAATGATCATTTAAAACTACTTGCCGGAGGATTGGGCGATTTTAACGGCGGTTTTGTTTATAATCTCCAGAACTCCAATAATCCGGCATCAGCCAAAGCTTATGCAAATATCGCAGCCTCAGGTATGATTATTTATCGGTTCAAGATCAAAAACTATCAACTGGTGGCCCGTTATCAGGCTAATCTCCCTGTGGCAGGCGTATTGTTTTCACCCAACTACGGACAATCTTACTATGAGATATTCACATTGGGAAATAGTGACGGAGTTGTAAAATTCACAACGTTGAAAAATCAACCCTCTGTACGGCAATTATTTTCACTTGATTTTCCTGTTGGCTGTTCTAAATTACGGCTAAATTATTTGTGGGATATTCAACAATCCAAAGTCAATCAGTTAAAGACTCATACCTATTCGCATATATTCATGGTTGGTTTTGTTAGAGACTTATACCTTGTGAAAAACAAGAAAGGGAATCCGCTTCCTGCAAATGTAAGAGCGTATTAGTTAGAATGTATATAGCAAATTATCGCGATGAAATCTAAAAAATATATCACATACTATACAATCTGGAGCATTGCTTTCCTTTTCCTTCCATTGCTTTTCTCTTCGTGTGTGGAGGAAGCTACCTACAATAATACGCCACAAGGCAATTTTGAGGAATTATGGAAGATTATTGATGAGCAGTATTGCTTTCTGGATTACAAAGAGATTGACTGGGACGCTATTCATACCAAATATAAGAAAAGGATCAGTGCAAACATGACAAATGATGGATTGTTTGAGGTATTGGGAGATATGCTTGCCGAACTAAAAGACGGACATGTTAATCTTTATTCGGCAAATAATGTGGCACGATACTGGAAGTGGTTTGAAGATTATCCAACAAACTTCAGTGACAGCTTACTGAAAAACTATTTAGGAACAGACTATCGCATTGCCGGAGGCATCAAATATAAAATACTGGAGGATAATATTGGTTACATCTATTACGAAAGTTTTACAGATGGAATCGGAAGTGGAAATCTGGACGAAGTACTGAATTATATGGCTATCTGCGACGGGTTAATCATTGATGTTCGCAATAACGGAGGAGGCATCATTACCAATGCATCCAAATTAGCCGAAAGATTCACGAATGAAAAGGTGCTAACCGGATATATCCGTCACAAAACTGGAACAGCACATAATGCTTTTTCAGACCCATACCCTATTTATCTGGAACCATCCAACAACATCCGATGGCAAAAGAAAGTTGCAGTCTTGACCAATCGCCGCAGTTTCAGTGCTACAAACGACTTCGTAAATAGCATGCGCATTCTTCCCTTAGTTACTATCATAGGCGATAAAACAGGTGGGGGTTCGGGACTTCCCTTCTCCTCCGAACTTCCTAACGGATGGAACGTCCGTTTCTCCTCCAGTCCGCATTATGCTGCTGATATGAGCCAGATTGAATGGGGCATAGACCCAGATATCAAAACAGACATCACTCCCTCAGATTTTAACAGAGGAATTGATACTATTATAGAGCGTGCACGTGCTTTTTTAAAAGAATGAAAAATAAAAGTTCCGTTTTATTTGCAAAGAAAGAAATAATTCCTACCTTTGCATCGCTAAACAAAAAAAGTGCGACATCAACCGCAAATGCGGCTGTGGCGTAATTGGTAGCCGCGCTAGACTTAGGATCTAGTGACGAGAGTCGTGGGGGTTCGAGTCCCTTCAGCCGCACTTTAGTAAAGACCTGCAAGATTCTTGCGGGTCTTTTTCTTTAATACCCCTTCCTCATTTATTACTTTTTAATTTAAATAAGAGTTTATTGATAAACCATCTTTCATTAAAAAAGCCAAAAGCCCTACCTTTGCAGTCTTTACAAAGAAAATGAATTTCTGATCTGCCTGTTTCTTGCGAGAAGATTGCAGACATTGAATTATAGAATATGAATAATAAAAATAAAGCCGATATGACAGTCGGTAGAATCTCTCCACAATTAATCAGGTTTGCCATTCCTCTAATCCTCGGTAATTTCTTTCAGCTTACATACAATGCTGCAGATTCCATTATAGTTGGCCGGTTCGTTGGCCCCAGTGCACTGGCTGCTGTTGGAGCAGCTAGTCCAATTATGAATGTCATCATTTTTATGATCGTTGGAATTTGCCTGGGTATGTCAGTTCTAATGAGCGAGTTTTATGGAGCAGGCGACATGAAAAAGTTAAAGCGTGAAATATCCACATCATTTATTGCTGGAGGCATTTTTACATTAGTACTCATAATTCTTGGCATTATATTCTCCCGTTCCATATTGTCATTCATGAATACTCCAGACGAAATCATTGACGATGCAACGCATTTTCTTCAGATCATATTTATCGGACTGATTTTTACATTCACATACAATATCTATGCATCAACCCTTCGCAGCATGGGCAATTCAAAAGTTCCGCTCTACTTCCTGATCACCTCGTCAATCATGAATGTAATAATGGACATTCTTTTTGTTGTTGTCTTTAAAATGGGAGTAGTAGGTGCGGCTTGCGCAACCGTAACAGCAGAAGCAATATCGGCACTTCTATGTATCTATTATGTTTGGAAAGAAATTCCGAGTCTGAAATTCAAGCGTTCTGAGTTTGTGTTTGATAGATTATTGTTACGCGATACCGTAAACTACAGTTCAGTCTCGGCAATGCAGCAAACGTGTTTATATATAGGCAAATTGTTTGTACAGGGCGCGGTCAATCCACTGGGCGTACATGCTATAGCAGCTTTCAATGCAGTGAATCGCATTGACGATTTTGTACTTGCTCCTGAACAAAGCATTGCCAACTCCGCCACCACGTTTTTAGCAATAAACCGGGGAGCCGGGCAAGCAGACAGAATGAGAAAAGGATTTATTGCATCTTACAAGATAGAACTTATTTATAGTGCATTCCTAATGGTTGGCATCTATTTCGGCGCACACTGGTTAATCTATCCATTTGTTGGCGATGAAGGAACCAAAGTCATTGAATCGGGAGTATCATATCTGCAAACAATGGCTTTCTTATATTTTCTGCCTGGAATAACAAATGCATACCAAGGTTATTTTCGTGGGATAGGGAAATTAAAGGTTACATTAAACTCTACATTTTTTCAGATTACAGCCCGGGCCATTGCTGCGTATATATTGGCACCTCATTTCGGATTGTCGGGAGTTGCATTTGCCTGCCTTGCAGGATGGATTGTGATGCTGTCTTATGAAATTCCGGTATTCAGAAAAGCATGGAAAAACAAAACATAAGCAAAGCATTATTTAAATCAAAAAATTCACATATTAAACAATTGGTAAACAGAATATTAAATTAAAACATAACACAAGAAACTTAGTTCGCAAGCAACTGTTAAAGCGCAGAATAAAATGGTAAAGAGTGGGAATTAATAGTATTTCACAACTTGAAATTCACAATATTTAAATCTTTTCCCTAACTTTACATTATTTTTAAAATGCAAAGAGCCAGAGATCGTTTCAGTAATTCAAATATATTCAAATGAGAAATAAATTATCCCGAGAAACTATAGAAATATTATCAACCATTTCAAAAGGAAGACACAGAACAAACCTACTTAAAAATCAGGAACAAAAAGCACTTGCATATTTAGTTGAACGCATTCCTTCCTTCATTACTCCGAATATACTTACAGGTATCGGGCTTTTTGGCAGCTTAATAACAACTGCAAGCTTTATTCTGGCCACTTATGTTGATGTAGATTTCTTATTGCTTGGAGTTCTGGGGTTTGTAATAAACTGGTTTGGCGACTCTTTGGACGGCAGAATTGCATATTACCGTAAGACTCCCAGAAAATGGTACGGCTTCTCTCTTGATATTACCGTTGACTGGCTTACAACAATACTCATAGGATTAGGATTCGTGATCTATGTTGGGGGACCCGCCGAGTTACTTGGATTTGGCTTTGTAGTAATGTACGGCTGGGAGATGATTACCACTTTACTGAGATATAAGATTACTGATAAATACTCCATAGACAATGGCTTGTTTGGCCCTACAGAGGTAAGAATTATCATTTCACTGATCCTTGTATTAGAGGTGTTTGTGAGAGACTCAATCATCTATTCAGGAGTAATAGTTTGTGTTATGTTACTCGTTTCAAACATTATAGACACTAAAAAGTTGCTTCATTTGGCAGATCTCAGAGATATAGCAGAAAAAGAAGAGAAACTGAAAGAAGAAAAGAATGATTGAGAAATTATTTATGTTCACAAAGGCTCAGGTCTCATCTGGTATTGGGGGAATTGTCGATTATATTATAATGATTCTATGCACCGAATTATTAGGTATACATTATACCATATCCATTGCTATTGGTGGGATTATTGGTGCAATCATCAATTTTTCCTTAAATAAAACCTGGACTTTTCAATCTAAAACCAGTTCTTACAAATATTCGTCCAGAAGGCAATTTTCCAGATTTGCAATCGTTGTAATTAATAGTATTGCATTAAAAGCAGCAGGGACGTATTATTTTACGACCTTTTATAGAATAGATTATGAAATAAGTCGGGTAATTACAGATCTGATCGTTTCTATAGTTTTTAACTATACGCTTCAACGACACTGGGTTTTTAGAAAGGAACGCTCTTGATTCAAAATAATAGTTTAGAATTCAAGATATTGAGTGACAACTACTATATTATTTAAAGTGATTTGGAAAAGGAATTAATTGATATAAATGATTTGGAAAGCCTGTCACCTATTTTTAAAGGAAAGACAGGAAATCGTTTGGCCAAGTTTGCTATACGTTTGTTTGCAATAGATAGGGTGAACCAATTGTACAGAAATTCGTGCAATTACACCGGTTCAGAATTCGCTGCAAGTTTGTTGAATAATTTAGGAGTCGATTACCGGATTGGCAATATTGAGCGTTTGAGCAATTTGCCAGAGGGCGGATTTATCACCATATCCAATCATCCTTATGGCGGTTTGGACGGTATTATGCTGATAGACCTGATGGCTGGGATTCGTCCCGATTACAAGGTAATGGTCAACAGAATACTGTCTCTAATCAAAGCAATGGATGATAATTTCATTTCAGTAAGACCTAAAGGAAATACAGATATAGGGATTAACTCTTTAAACATCAATGGTATCCGTCAAACTTTAGCACATATTAAGAAAGGTCATCCTATCGGTTTTTTCCCTTCTGGAGCTGTGTCAGACCTGAGTTTAAAGGACAGACACGTAAGAGATCGTGAATGGCAGGAAAGTGTTATTAAACTGATTCAAAAAGCCGAGGTACCGATTGTGCCCATTCGCTTCTTTGATCAGAATTCTCCATTCTTTTACTCTCTAGGGTTGATTAACTGGAGAGTTCGTTTAATAAGAATGCCTTATGAGGTCTTTAACAAAAGTAAGCAGAATCCTCGCATCGGAATCGGTAACATCATATCTATTGAAGAGCAGAAGCAATATACAAACTTAAACTCTTTTCGTACTTTTTTACGAAAATCAGTCTATGAAATGCCAGAACCCGCTTCCTTCACACCAAGAACTATTCTTGATTTACAGGAAATTGACTGGAAAGGTAAAAAATAAGGATATAAAATTAGCTTCAGCGGAAACTCTAACTAAAATATTACATTTGCAGATCCGCCAAAAGTAAGAAGGTGCTGAGCGCTGGTGTTTGCCGGGATAGAAGAAGGCAAAAGATTATAATCAAAAAAGAATCTCATACTAAAGTTTTGCTTTACTAAGTAATTCATAGAACAGCCAGTTCCAAAACTAATTCCCCCAGTTTTTCCTATTACAGCAGAAGAAAGCGTGCATTTAGAGAAATGTGTATATCCTGCTAATAGTTTGCTTCCCGCTGACCATCTTGTAGAAATAGGATAAGAGAAATAAGTACCAGCAGAACCTGAAAGAATATCCAAAGGTTCGTTTTGTGATATTTCATTTAAAAGCACTGGCATACTGGCAACAGAAAAGCGCCCTCCTATCCCAAAGTATGGATTCATAAACCATGCTCCTTCCAATCCGGCATTACTTCCGCTAGATGTCGTTAAATAAGCGCCATTAGATACTTTGTATTTACCTGGTAAGATGTTTATTCCTAAACAAAGCCCAAAGAAAGATGGGGCACCCAATCTATCAATCGGCTTATCCTCAAGGTTGGAATGGGTAATTCCTTTACCTTTAAATAACAGATCTGTCAGATAATATCCAAATTCTGTAGATAAAACACCTATTCCTGCTCCTACCATGACATCACTCATCCAATGCTTGTTATTCAGCTCTCGGGTAATCCCCGTAATGGTGGCTACAGAATAAGCCCCCACACTATACCATGGACTGCAGGTGAGTCCATATTCTTTATGCATCATAGTCGCTGCCATAAATGCGGTTGCTGTATGTCCAGAAGGAAACGACTTATTGTTGGAACCGTCCGGACGCTTCTCTTTAGCGGTGGACTTCAGAGCATTTACTGCTGCTGCCATAATAGCTACAGAAAAGACATCTGAGGCTAACATCCTATCCCATGAGCTCCGCCCTTTTACACCACCAATCTTCATTCCTATCATTGTAACTGCAGGGAAAAATTGCAAATAATCATCATAATGTAAATGAAAAGAGGGTAGATATTCATTGCGCAGACTTCGAAAATGGTCGTCTTCGAACTTCACAATTAATCCTGTAGCAATAAGAGGTACGCCAATATAGGTCATCCGATAAACGCGGGAAGAGGTTATTCTATCCAGCTTCATTTTAAAGCTCTCATTTGAATATGGATTATTCACAGTATCTGCTCGTGTATATAGTAACAGATTATCACTGATTGATGTTTCCTTCATATTGTTTCTGATAGCACTAATATCTTCAAGTGTAACTTCTCCTTTTGGAGAAATAGCCCCATTTACTTTCTCCTGAATATTGTTCGCCTGAACAAATGCCACATGAAGTAATAGCAGCAATAAACTAATAAAAAATATCTTCATAACCTTACCATTATTGAACAAGGCGAAGGTAGATGGGAAATTTGTAGAGAATTTGAATTTATATCAACTAAAAGATATTAATGATAAAAAGAGGGGCTAATGAATATACTTTTGCATTGAGTTTTAATTCGGAAAACTGACAATGAATTCATGTCTGTCTGCTTTGTATTGATATTCAATATCCCATCCGTGAAGATTGCATATAGCCTTTGCTATGGCTAGTCCCAGACCATTTCCTTTCATCTTTTCTGAAAGGTGATGAAATCGTTCAAAGAGTAGCTCTTTATCCAACATTCCTTCTGAAGATGTATTAGAAATAATCAGTTTATTTGATTTTATTATGATAGATATTTCACCGTCAGCAATATTGTGGCGCACGGCATTTACAACTAAATTGTTAATGAGACATTCCAAAAGGGTTCTATTAGCCTGTATTGTAAGTGAGGCAACTTGAATATCTTTACGTATTGTTATTCCTTGGGTAAAATCATTGAGAAAGGGTAACACTTTTTCTATGATCTGAATTACATCAATAAGCTCCATTTGCGTGTATTGTCTGTTATCTATTTTTGCAAGTAAAAGAAGATTTTTATTCAGACGTGTGAGGCGTGCTGATACTTCATACAGACTTTGTACAATTTCAGCTTGTTGTTCGGTGAGGTTGGGTTGTTGAATTAATAAATCGATTTTGGTTTGGAAAACAGCAAGTGGAGTTTGCAATTCGTGTGATGCATTTTCTGTGAATTCTTTTTGTATCTTATAACTATTTAGATTGTTTTCTATCAATTGAGTAAGCACTGAATTAAGGCGGTTAAATTCTTTTATGTTACTTTTAGTAAATTGAGGAAGCTCTCCTTTTTCAAGAGAGAAATGCTCTATCCGTTTCAATGTATCATCAAAGGGAGCCCAGAGATTTTTAGAAATCAGTTTCAGCATAAGGATTAATGAAACTAATAGAACTGCCATTATCAATCCAAATTGCAAGACTATACCTGCCAGCATATCTTGTTCAAGATCTGTTTTTGGGAGAGGAATTCCTGATTGGGCAGCTTCGATTATTTCTCTTAAATCTTCTGCATAGAAATACTTGGTAAGAAGATAAAAAAGTGGGGTAGCGAGTATAAAAATAATCACAGTACAAATCGTAAACCTCGCAAGACTTTTTTGAAGGAGACTTTTCATTCTATCCATTTGTATCCAGTTCCATAAATATTTTTAATATAATCCGGACAACCTGTTTCAGCAAGTTTCGCTTTAAGATTCTTGATATGAGCATAGACAAAGCTTTGGCTATCGAGCATGTCTGCCATATCACCGCTAAGGTGCTCTGCAAGGGCACTTTTAGATACAACTCTATTTTTATTTCCTACGAGAAATATAAGGAGTTCATATTCTGTTTTGGTCAGGTTAATAATCTGTCCGTTCGCTTTCACTTCTTTATTCAGTAGATCAATAATCAGATTATTGATTGTCAGAGTATTGTTGCTGGAGAATTGGCGGCGGCGAATAAGAGCATAGATGCGTACACTCAGTTCAGGAAGATGAAAAGGCTTGGGGAGATAATCATCTGCACCAATCTTCAGTCCGCGAACTTTGTCGTCCAACGAATCTTTTGCAGAGATTATTATAACACCAGCCGGATTGTTTTGCCTTTTTATTTCTTTGAGCACATCGAGTCCGTTTCCTCCGGGCAACATTAAATCAAGTAAAATACAATCATAAGAGTAGAGGGAAACTTTTTCCATAGCTTCATCAAATGTAAAGGCCTGTTCGCAAAGATATTTCTCTGCGGTAAGGTAAGTTGCGATTCCATGTGAAAGTTCGCGTTCATCTTCTATGATTAATAGCTTCATAAGAACAAATATATATGAAAAATTTAAGTATGTGATGGTCTTATCCGATAAATAAATGTCGGCAACACGATAAGCAACAAAGGTAAAGCCACTATAAACCCGCCAATAACTGCGATGGCAAGTGGCTGATGAAGCTGCGCGCCGGTGCCTATTCCCATGGCTAAAGGCAAAAGTGCGATGACTGCCCCGATTGCTGTCATAAGTTTGGGGCGAAGCCTTGTACTAATAGCGTAAATCAGCGCATGTTTTCGGCTCATCGCCAATAAACTTTCATGGTATTGCAGATAAGTAAATATCGCATTCTCTCCAATAATTCCCACCATCATAATAATTCCTGTATAACTTCCTACATTGAGTGCCGTACCTGTAATATAGAGTAATATATAGCTTCCGCAAATACCCAGAACCGATACCAGCAAAATTGCAAAGGCTACTTTTATATCTCTGAACATAAATAGTATTACTGTAAATACAAGCATACATGATAATATTAAGATCAACAGTAATTCTTTGAATGATTGCTGTTGCTGGGCATAAGCTCCTCCGTAAGTAATTGAATATCCTTTGGGTAGAGAGATGTTGCGTCGTATTTCATGCTGTATATTTTTCATCGTTCCACCCAAATCACCTTTATCAAGTCGTGCTGTTACAACACCCATCGTTTGCAAATCTTCTCGTTGTATTTCACTTGAACCCGATTTTATGTCTACCCGAGCAAATTCCTTTAGCAACTTTTGTTGTCCGTTTGGAAGAAATATCTGGCTGTTTTCTATCTCTTGAGCCGAAACACCGTTGTTAGAATTATAAATCAGTCGGATTGGGGTAAGTTGCTGCTTATCGAAAACAGTTCCCGCCTCATTTCCTTCCATAACTGTCTGTAGCTGAAATTGAAAGTCAGTTGGAGAAATATTATATTGTGCCAGTCTCTGGAAATCGGGAACAATAGAAATAGAAGGGCCGGCAATAACAATCCCGTTGAACACATCCGCTGTTCCAGGTATTTTATTAATAAGTTTTGCTACTGATTTAGCATATTTCTGAATAATATCCTGATCTGGCCCAAATATTTTAACTTCAATAGGTTGAACTGAGCTCATTAAGTCGCCCAACATATCTCCAATCACTTGTCCAAAGTCAACGCGTAAGGCTGGTTGAGTAGATTCTATCTTTGAACGGATATCACTTATTACCTCATCAGTAGTGCGGCATCTGTTTTTCTTTAGCTGAATAAGATAATCTCCGGTATTTGGTTCAGTAATAAAGAATCCCATCTGAGTACCCGTACGCCTGCTGTAAGTCTCTACTTCCGGTATTTTAACCAAGGCTTGTTCTATTTTAACTAACATATTATCTGTTTCTTCCAATGTAGTTCCCGGAGGTGACGCATAATCCATCACAATACTTCCTTCATCCATTTCCGGTAAGAACCCGGTTTCCATATTCGGTATTGTATAGGCCGCCATGGCAATAATCACAACTATAAAGGCAATACTATAATAGGGCTTTGAAATAAAGAAACCCACCCATTTTCGTTCTTTTACTTCGTGGTTTTCCAGTTCTTTGTATTTCACTTTTCTTCCAAGGAATAGATAGACAACAGGCAACAAAATCCATGTTGCCAGGAAAGAGCAAATCAATGTGATGATCATAGTGTTGGTCATTACTTTAAAGTATGCACCGGCCACACCCGTCATCAGCATAAAAGGAACAAAGATAACAATCGTGCTCATGGAAGAACCGATCATTGCCTTAAACAGGTATTTTATGGCTTTATGAACTACAACCTTGTCTGATTCATCAGGATTCTCTTCATGTGTCCGGTGAATCTGCTCAACCACCACAATGGCATCATCTATTATCAATCCTACAGACGCAGCAATAGCACCTAAAGTCATGATATTAAAAGTTTGCCCGGTAGCGTAAAGAACTAGTAAAGTTAATCCCAGTGTGACTGGAATAGTAATTAAGATTGTGAGACTAGCTCTCCATGATTTCAAGAAGCCAACTACGACGATGATGGCCAGAAAAAGACCAATAAATAAACAATCAGTTACACTCCTGATACTATCATTTACAAAGTCTGCCTGCACATAATAAGGCTTAATCTGCACATCGGAAGGAATAATTACCTTTAGTTTCTCCAATTGTTTTTCCATATTGGAAGAAATATCTGATACATTTGCATTAGGTTGTTGAATAACTGCTATCAGCACACTCTCTTTTCCATTAGCATTGGTCTTGATATATTCTTTCGCCTTGTGTATCTCCACTTTGGCTATATCATTTAACTTGATAATCCGCTTCCCATCATTCCTGATTACAGTGTTTCCCAGTTGTTGAAGGTTCATAATCCGGGCATCTGTTACGGATAGATACATAAGTCTGTAATCAGAGAGATATCCGTTTGCCAATAAAAAATTAGTATTATTCATACCATCCTTAACCGCAGATGGAGTTAACCCCAGTTGAGACATCTTCTCTCTGTCCAGATTAACCCAGTACTCTTTTGTCTCTCCTCCAATTATTCTTATTTCACTGACTCCTTCAACCTGAGATAGAAAAGGCTTGATAGTGTAAAGTGCCAGTTGTTTTAGTTCAATGCTGCTCCGCTTGTTACTGTTGAGTGAATATCCCATGACAGCTAAGATGGATGGATCCATTTTCTCCACAGTAATGTTTGTATTCTGCGGAAGTTGATTCCTTATTTCATTTATTCTGGATTCCACTTGCTGTTGTGCTATATTTACATCTGCTTTCCAATCTACAAAAGCAGATATTTCACAACTTCCCCGGCTTGTGGTACTGCGCACAGACTTCAAATCTGCCACTTTCTTTATTGCATTTTCGAGGGGGCGGGTTACACTTACAGCCATTAGGTCAACGGGTTGCTGCCCGGCTTCGGCTATCACTTTTATTTTCGGGAAGGTCACTTGCGGAAATAGTGAAGTCTTTATTTTCATTAGGGAGAACGCTCCACCAAAGAGAATAAGTACCACGATAACAAGCAACGGCGTTTTATAAGTGTAAAAGAAGTCTCTTTTCATCGTATCTGAGTATTTTTTATTTGAACAGATACTTTTGCAGTGTCAGCTAAACCGTAATTACCGGTTGTTATAATTCTGTCTCTTTCTGTAAACAGAGGCTCTGTGATCTGAACACGGTTACCTTTTTCGATGCCCTTTTTTATATTCACCCGTATTGCCGTAGTATTATTTAGAAGTTTCATAACCCAGAATGAAGACTGATTTTCATCCGATAAGATAGCTTGTTTTGGCAAAGTAATTGCTTTAGTAATCTTACTTTTAACTAATACAGCTTTTGCAACAAGATTCTCAGGAAGGTTTATAGGCTGTTTTAGTTTTAAAAAGACACGTTGAGTTTGCGAAGCACTGTCTAGTTCGGGCATTATTTTATTTACAACAGCAGTCACTTTCTTACCATCTGGCAAACTAATACCTATTTCTTTATTTTCATTCAAGATACTATTAAGTTCATATGGCAAATTCAATACAAAACCAAAGCTGTTTCTATCACTAATTGTAGCCAGAATTTCGCCTTCCTGAACATAGTCTCCCTTTTGATGATTAGACATAACCACATAGCCACTGGTTGGGCAAACGATATTGTTTAAACCTGTAAAGTGAAAAGATGGATCTAATTTATTCACCTCATTGCCTAAGCTTTTAGCTTCCTTTGTTTGCAGCCGGAATAAGACTTCGCCTTTGCTCACTTTATCTCCAAGCTGAATGCCCGACTTTACAATATATCCGTTAATATTGGCTTTGACGTCCGTTTTTAATATATAAACAGAAGTTGCATTCAGGGTAATTTCGTCTTGCATTGATGCTATTTCCGGACTAGTAACGGTAACAGGTGTAGTTGGTTTCTGAGTCTCTTCTGAAGTGGAAGCTGGATCTTTTGCACCACAACCATAAACCAATGTTCCGGCCAGTGACAGCAAAGTGATTATTTTTATTTTCATATCAAGGTAAAATTAAATAGTTCAATTGATTAATTAACAACAATCTATTGATCCGATTCTGGATATCGATAGTTCTTATATTCATGTAATTAGTGATAGATAAAAGAAAATCGGTCATACTCACTTCTCCCGTGCCAAGTAAAAGTGCATTTGCATCAACCAGAGCTTTGGTATATTTAAACTGTTCGGGAGTCATGGAAGTAAGTTTGTCGCAACGTTCTATTTGTCGCAGGAGTTCCTGCTTCTGAAAAGTATAGTGCTGTTTATCTGCATCACGGTATCTTTTACGATTCTGATCATTCAGGTCATTTTGCATCAATGACATTTTCTTTTGTTTCCCGTCATAGAGCGGAAGATTGATGCTGATACCCATGCTTACCCCTAAATTCTTATACGGACTTGCCATGAACGAAGATGAGTATCCGCCATTGGCAAATACAGATATCTGAGGCTTGTAATTCAGTTTTATAAGTTGCTCGTTATTCTTGTTTTTCAAACTATCAATAGCATCGTTTCTACCGTAATAACTCTCTTCAAAAGAAGCTACAGCCGGTAATTTGATAGCCGGTGTAACAATTGAATCCGTTCCACCATTATCAATGCCACTAAGATAATTCAACGTACTTAAATTGTTCATCCACAGTGAACGCTGTTGCTCATTATTAAAGAGGGTTTGTTGTAATGTAACCTTGAAATTAAGGTAATCAGTCTGTTTTATATTTGAATTCTTTGCCAGTTTCCTGAGTATTTTGTCTTCTTTTTGCAGAAAGCCGATTATCTCATCGGATAAATGCAGCAGTTCCTGATTGAGAAAGGCGGTTATGTATTGCTCGGTAACTGTCTTTTCAACTATGTCAGTAGACAGTCGTGTCTGATTTTCTATGCTTTTCTTATCTAATTTGTAATTATCCAATCTCGTTTTTAGGTTATGCTGGCTTATTAGTTGCTTACTAACGGTAAGCAAGGCTTCCACATTTTGCCCGTTGGATATAGCTGTATCATATCCAAATCCTTTATAGGTTGGAGAAAATATTACATTAGAAACAGCCGATACCATAGGATTATATGTCGCCCTTGTTTTTAAGCTGTCTAGTTCTGTGATTTTCACCTTGTTTCCCAGTTCATAAAGTAACGGACTGTTTACTTTAGCCTTCTGAATAAAATAGTCCAGATCCTTGTTCTGAGCAGGAACTCCTGATGAAGCTAAAAATAAAATACAGATTATTACTATTACTTGATTCTTCATATATTTGATATTTCATATAAAATCAAAAACAAATTAAGGACTCTATTTTGTAGACATTTTGAATATTTTGTTCTTTTGAAGTTAACTATTAGCTAAAACCGGTGAAAGAACTTCAGTATGATGTACATCAAACGCCTATTAAGACCCGGGTCTCATAGCACTTCACACCTGGGTGTAATAGGTACTGAGACCCGGGTCTAAATAGTATTCATTCAGCATAGATTTCATAAGCCTTCCTTATACAACTTTTTAGTACCCTAAAACGTTTATTATCTGAGACATTAATACTTAAAATCATGAAAGCAACAAGATTATTTATTTTTATGTTTACCCTCTTGTTAATAGGTATTTCTCCGATGAGCGGCCAGACAAAAAAGCAAAAAAAAGAAGAAACTCAGAAAGCAATCAGAGAATTGGTAGAAGCTCAGAAAATAAAGGTAGAAGTAAATACAGCTTACCCCATGAGAGGGCCAAGCAAAAACCTTACAACGAACTACTCTGTAGAAATTCGTAACGATTCTGTTTTTTCTTATCTACCATATTTTGGCATTGCTTACAGCGTGCCTTATGGAGGAGGCAAAGGATTGATTTTTAATGAACGAATAACCGAATACAAACTAACTTTCGACAAGAAAGGCACAGCTAATATTCGTTTCAAGACTCGTACAGATGAAGATAGTTTTGTCTATTCACTCTCAATTTCTACTTCAGGATGGGCAGATGTAAATGTAACGCCAACAAACCGTCAGGCAATTTGGTTCCGCGGAAGCTTTATTTATGATAAACCCTCAAAAAAGCCTGCAAAGTAATTAGAAAGAATGCCATGAATTATGTCGTTTTCTAACAAAAAACTAAAATCTATTATGGACACAATTGAACGGGTAAAAAAAATTCTGCTTTCTCCAAAAGCAGAATGGACAGTTATTGACGCTGAAGAAATACCGGCAAGCAAGCTTTTATCGTCGTATCTGATCTTATTGGCACTGATACCTGCCATAGGCTGGTTTATTGGTTACGGACTTGTTGGATACAATGTATTAGGTGCACACATCGGATCAATAAGCGCCGGTATTCGTCAGGCTGTTATCTCATTTGTGGGCACAATTGCCAGCGCTTATATTACTGCTTATATTATTACTAAGCTAGCTAACAAATTTGAATCAAAAGGCGACTTTAACAAAGCCTTCCAACTAGTTGCATATTCTTATACTCCGATGGGGGTAGCCGGAATTTTATATATATTCCCGGCATTAAGTTCATTTGCAGCAATTTTGGGATTGTATGGTTTGTATATTTTGTATGTAGGAATAGCCCCCATGATGAAAACGCCCGAAGAAAAAATCACTCCTTACTTTCTATCAACTATTATCAGCGTTATACTTATTTTTTTATTACTCTCAATGGTACTTGGCGCATTATATATTTAGAACAACATCAATAAAATCTTAATAATTAAAGCAATGAAAAAAAGTAGAATATTGTATCTTCTTTTGTTTCTGTTTGTGTTTGCAAATGCAGATGGGCAAGGATGGCTAAAGAAATTAGGGAACAAGGTTGTGGACAAGGTTGAGAAGAAAGCCGAAAAGAAAACAGACCAAGTTATTAACAAAGAGCTTGATAATGGGCAAAAAGCTACAAATAAAAGTAACGGCAATAATAAAGGTACTGAAGATGTTTCCACAGAATCTTCAGAAAAAGGAAAACTGGAAAGCTATACCAAATATGATTTTGTTCCTGGAGATAAAATCATCTTTTTCGAAGACTTTTCACAAGATGCCATAGGCGACTTTCCTGCACAATGGACAGGTAACAGCACCGGAGAAGTTAAGAAGTTAAATATTGCACCTGGAAACTGGTTGCATATGAATGGAAAAGATGCTGTTTACTGTTACACAAAAAAGATTGCTTTCCCCGACAACTTTATATTTGAATTCGATTTTGTTCCGGATAAAGATTATTCCCGCGGAACAATGCTGAATATTTACGAAGATGATCCGGCAAGACCACAGGAAATAAACGATGATGCATGGCCGGGACTTCATGGTTTAAAAATCATAATAGCAGAGAATGAATGGGAAACTACCGGATACAAATCAGGAAGTGAAAACCTTAGTGGTTCATCAAATACCAACCCGGTAATTGCCGAAAAGGTAAACCATGTAATTATCTGGGTACAGAAAAGAAGAGTGCGCATCTATCATCAGGGAGCAAAGGTTCTTGATATTCCAACCAACATTCACAGTACTACGAAGTTTAACAAGATAGTGTTCAACGGATGGGATCGTAATAGCCACCCGTACATCACGAATCTTAAAGTTACAACCGCCTCTCCCGATACCAGGAGCAAACTGCTGACCGAAGGAAAAGTTATCTCCTACGGCATCTATTTTGATTCAG
>Ga0268357_101090_pt1 | contig 22144 bp, 25 predicted proteins | sample BioMet10_FD_192466 | JGI IMG/M metagenome (GOLD analysis project Ga0268357, IMG submission 192466) | Sewage microbial communities from Oakland, California, United States - Biofuel 10 (Illumina Assembly) | ecosystem: Engineered > Wastewater > Sewage > Unclassified | place: USA: California... | reverse complement strand
GTATCTACACTTATGGCGCCATGCTTATTGCCGGGACGATCCGGCACAGCGGCAAACCGGTTGCGCTCCATAAGGATCTCGTGGCAGAGCGTGGAGACACGGTATACCTAAGCCTCTATTCTACGCTTCACCTCCTCGATCCGGCCATTCGGGATTTTGTCGGGATGGTCCGAAAGACCGGGGGAATCTGTTATGTAGGCGGGCCGGTGTCGGCATATCCTGAGATCGTGCTCGGGGAATTGAACCCGGATGCTGTCATTCTCGGCGAGGGGGAAGTGACGATCCGGCACCTGGTTGCAGGCGCAAAACTCCACAATACGGAAGGAATAGCATACCGGTCCGGGCAAAAGATCGTGATCCGGAAACGCGATCCGCCGAACTCCATCGAACACCCGCTTCCCCTGATCCCTGCCGATATCGGCACCCAAAGTATCAGGGGTGCGAGTGCCTATATCGAATCGCATCGCGGATGCTCGGGAGCCTGTACGTTCTGCCAGGTCCCGCGGTTCTTCGGCCATGCGATACGGAGCCGGGAGATCCCTGCAATTGTGGCAGAGGTCGAGGCTTTTAAAAAGGCAGGGGCACGCCGTATCGCCATCAGCGGGGGAACGGGGTCCCTGTACCAGGCAGACAACGGCAGGATCAACCCGGATGCGTTTGTCGCACTCCTGTCGGGGCTTGCCGGGGTGATGGGCAGCGCCAACGTGTCTTCACCGGATATCCGGGTAGACTGCATCACCGACGAGATCTTGGATGCAATAAAAAAGTACACCATCGGATGGGTATTTTTCGGTATTGAATCCGGCAGCGACGCGGTCCTTACCAAAATGGGGAAAGGAGTGACTGTCGTACAGGTGACCGATGCGATCCGGCGCTGCCGGGAACACGGGTTAAAGGTTGCAGGGAGTTTCATTGTGGGATATCCCACGGAGACCGCCGCGGATTACGAGAAGACCAAGGATTTTATCGCCGAGCAGCAGCTCGATGACATTTTCATCAGCATTGCCGAACCCATCCCCTCGACTCCGCTCGCGGCACTGGTCCTGAAGACACCACGGGATCAAAATCCCGTGTTTGTCCCTACATCAGGGGAATACAAGCCACTCGGGCTCACCGAGGCGGAAGCCCGCTGTTTCGATCTCATGCTGCACGCCGATCTCTGCAAACCGGTGCTCCATGTCACTACCGATGCGGTGTACGATACCTATCTTGCAGAAGCAAAAAAACAGGGCAGGGAAATCCGGGCAGTGACCGACCTGTTGTTCAGGTACAAGACGGAAGATCATCAGTTACCTGAAGAGGTATCCAGAGACACGGTAAAATAAGCCCAATTTAAGCGTGTTTTTTGATTTTCGTATTTTTCCCGATCCAGAAAAGACTCGTATTTTCCTCCTTTTTGGGTTCCTGTGGAAAATACGCTTAATTTACCGTTGGATCGTAAAAATACAGTGTTTCAAGCCCTTTTTAAACGGCCACCCTGCTTTTTGGGCAGCCCCGGTTTTTGCCATGTATTTTCGCCCATCCGGGCACCGGAAATGCCGCGGGAACGGTGATACGGGCGTCATTTTTTTGGAAGTGAGATATCCCTTTGACAGCAGCGCTGATTTTAAGTATTTTGGCGCATATGAGTAATAATAGGAGATACGCATGAAGATCTGTATCACGGCACAGGGGCCTGCACTTGACAGTCCCTTCGAGCACCATTTTGCCCGGTCACCGTATTTCATCTTCTACGATACAAAAACCGGTAAAAAAGATGCGGTACGGAACGGTTTTATTGTCAGCGATTCAGGACTGGGCAGGAACGCAGTCGGACTTTTAAAACAAAACGGGCTTGAGGCAGTGATCACCGGTGACATCGGAGATAATGCAAAAAGCCTTCTGGACGGGGCAGGGATCCGGATCTACCGGTTCGAAGGAACGGGAACCATCAGAAAGGTTCTCGATGAAGTCACTATTACGTGACCGTATGCCATGAATCGTTCGTGATTTTAAGAAAACGATTTTCACGGCAAGGGTGTTGGACCTCCTTAAAAATCCCCGCTCGCGCATTTCCCGGTCAGGACGTCTTTGGTGCCACTGCAATCAGAGTGCTCCCGGCCGGGTAAACGCCAGCAGCCGGACCCCGGTGACCTGCTGGAAGATAGCGCCCTGGCCGATCGCGTTCAGTACGGCGGATTCATCTGCCACCCGTGCACCGGCAATAATCGTTGCCCCGTGTTCGAACAGGACCGGGGAGAGGGGGGTGCTCGGCCCGAGGATGAGCACCTCAGCATCCGGCCGGCAGAGGCCGAGCAGGTCATCGAGGGTATGGTTGATTAAGGCGCTCGCTGTGATAGCGACAATCTCCGCTTTGGGGATGAGATCGGCAGCGGCGGACGCCGGGTAATCGTCTCCTGTCGGGTGCAGCTCGATCACCCAGAGGTTCCCGACTGCGGTGCGGAGCCGGGGAATGAACGGGAAATGCCCCACGAGCGCAACATTTTTTCCTGTTCCCTTCTTCATCAGCACCTCGGACGCATTCAGGAGCACCGCTTTTGTCTCGTCCGGCACCAGGAGAGAGTTGATTGCCGCAACCCCTATACTGGCCTCAAGAGAGTTATCCGAGAGGGCAAGCGCGGCAAGTTCCTGTGCGCTCTTTTTGTGGAGGCTGCCGACATTGCGCACAACACTCTCATGGTTGTGGCATCCCCCGCCCATGACCGTTGTCGCAAGGCCGCAGCCGGTGCTGCACACGGCAGTCCAGTGGACGCCGACAAGAACCGAGCGCACGGGAACAGGATTTTCCGGAAGACGGGCAATCAGATCGTCAAGAATGGTATGGCTGCTCATGGTAAGGTCTCTGCCGCCGGCTGGATCCATTCCTGTACTTTGGTCCGGCGGATCGTACTGAAGTAGTACGGTGCGATGGTTTATATTATTTATGCGCTTATGAGTAATAAAACGGGATTCGTATGAAGGTCTGTATTACTTCTCAGGGCGCAACGCCGGACGCATTCATAGACGAGCGGTTCGGGCGGGCGCCATATTTCATTTTCATGGACACGACAACCGGAACCTGCGAGGCGTTTGCAAACCCATATGCCGGCGGCGGGGGTGGCGTGGGTCCGAAAGCCGCCCAGATTCTCATCGAACACGAAGCAAAGGCCGTGATCACCGGGCAGGTCGGCGGGAACGCACAGGAAGTCCTCGCGGCCGCAGGTATATCCATCCACACGGTACCGAAGAATAAAACGGTTCGCCAGGCGTTTGGAGAATTTCGGGAATCCCATTAGGTGAGTGGCCAGGCACAGGACAACGGGAGCATCCGGGTGAAACGATGAAACTCGCAGTTGCCAGCGGAAAAGGAGGAACCGGCAAGACCATGGTGGCGGCAAACCTTGCCTTTACGCGTGCGTGGGCAAACGAACCGGTGACTCTCGTGGACTGCGATGTTGAAGAACCCAATCTTCACCTCTTCTTTCCCGGGTCCGCTGTCACCACAGATGTCACTGTTCCCGTACCGGTGATCGATGTCTCCCGCTGCCAGCACTGCGGAGCGTGCGGGAAGTTCTGCCAGTACGGCGCACTGACCGTGCTGCCCGCCCGGGTGCTTTTCTTTTCCGAGCTCTGCCACTCCTGCGGCGGGTGCATGCTGGCCTGCCCGAACGGGGCCATCAGCGAAGAACCAAAACGGGTCGGTACTCTTTCTTCCGCTTCGCCCCTGCCCAGCCTGACCCTGATCGCCGGAACGCTCGACACAGGAGACCCGCACGCGGTTCCGGTGATCCGGGAGGCTAAGAAAATGGCGGACAGCAGCCCCGTGGTGATCCTCGATACGGCACCGGGCACGTCCTGCACGGTCATCGAAGCCCTTGATGGTTGCGACGCCTGCATTCTCGTAACAGAATCCACGCCGTTTGGCCTGCACGACCTCAGGCTAGCGACCGATGTCGCCGCACAGATGGGAATCCCGGCAGGAGTCGTCATCAACCGGAGCGACGGCAACGATGACGAAACCCGGCGCTTCTGCGCCGAACGCAGCCTCCCGATCCTGCTGACCGTACCATTTGACCGGGAGATCGCCGCAATTCAGAGCCGGGGCGACCTGCTCTGCCGGGCACGGCCGGAGTGGCAGAAAGAGTTCGGGGATTTGTTTGAGCAGAGCAGGGCGCTCGCACGGGTGGGGCCATGATCCGGCTTGCGGTTGTCAGCGGCAAAGGGGGAACCGGCAAGACCATGCTCACCGCTGCGCTCTCACGGCTCCTTCCCGGATCCATGGTCCTCGCGGACTGCGACGTGGATGCAGCCAACCTCGAACTGCTGCTCTCGCCCCGGATCCTCACAACAGACCCGTTCATGGGCTCCAAAACGGCAGTAATCGACCTCGCCCGCTGTACCGGGTGCGGAAAATGCGCCGGGTACTGCCGGTTCGGGGCAATCGAACAGGACGTGGATACCTTCCGGGTCAATCTGCTGCACTGCGAAGGGTGCTCTGTCTGCGTTTTTGTCTGTCCGGATGATGCTGTTGCCCTGCAGCCGCGGCAGACCGGTGAAATCCGGTATTCGGAGACCCCGCGGGGGCACCTCGTCCACGCCGGGCTCGTGCCAGGCGCAGGGAATTCCGGGCTCCTTGTCCATGCAGTAAAAAAGACTGCCCTTGAACGGGACGGGAACTGCGATCTCCTCCTTGTCGACGGCCCGCCCGGGACCGGCTGTCCCCTCATCTCGACCGTCAGCGGAATAGACGCCGTTCTCGTGGTAACCGAACCGAGCGTCTCGGGGCTTCATGACGTAAAACGGCTCGTGAAAGTCTGCCGGCAGTTCAAACCCCGGATCTTTGCTGCCGTCAACCGGTACGACCTGAACCCGACCCTGACTAAAGAGATCATCGAATACTGTCGGAACGAAGAGATCCCTGTTGCCGGGACCATCCCCTTCGATCCCGCCGTCATCGATGCGGTCCGCAAAGGGATACCGGTAACAGATGCCGGGCAGTCCCCGGCAGCGCAAGCCATTCAAATACTAGCCGCCAATCTGTATCAGGAGGTAAAAGACCTTGGAACCGGACTCTGAACAGGGAGAGTGCTGCAGGCGGCGGGGCCGGCCGCGCCTGAACCGATCCCTCAAAGGAGGCCCGGATGCGCGGTGTTATGCCCCGCAGTGCAATTCCGGCGGGGAAAGCGGGACCGTATCCCTGCTGCCCGAGGAGATGGCTGCCCTGAACCTGATCGATTTCCAGGACCTCGAACAGGAAGCAGCGGCAGCGGTGCTCGGGGTTTCAAGAAAGACCATCTGGCGGGACATCCACGAGGCCCGCCACAAGATTGCCGATGCCCTGATCCATGGGAAGACCATCCGGATAGAGGGCTGTACCCGCCTGCCCGCCGGGCACTGCCCCCGGCAGAACCAGAACCTCTGCCCTAAAGCCGGAGGCGGCATCTGCCCGAAGAGCGCGGGATCGCAGGAGCCCGGTTCACCGGAATAGCCGGCACAAGCGATGATACAGAAACATGTTTTCGGACCGGTGCTCTCGCGCCGGCTGGGTCTTTCCCTTGGCGTTGACCTCATCCCGTTCAAGGTCTGTAGTTATGATTGCGCCTACTGCGAGTGCGGGCATACCACCGAAAAGACCCTGGCACGCCGGACCTTTTTTCCTGCCGATGAGGTAATGGCCGAGCTCCGCACGGTACTCTCGTCCCGCCCGGCCCTCGACTCGATCACGTTTGCCGGCTCCGGCGAACCGACCCTCTCCCTCTCGCTCGGCCCGGTCATTGCTGCCATCAAACGGGAATTCCCGGAATATACCGTAAGCGTACTCACCAACGGGAGCCTCCTTTCCGACCGGGCCGTGCAGGACGAGCTTTTGCCTGCCGACCGGGTGATCCCGACCCTGTCCTCGGTATTCCAGCAGACATTCGAGCACATCCACCACCCGCACCCGTCCCTGAACATCGAAACTATCATTGAGGGGATAATTGCGTTCCGGAAACGGTACACAGGCCAGCTCTGGCTCGAAGTGTTCGTTGTACCGGGCCTGAACACCACGGATGAAGAACTGGCCGGGCTAAAATCTGCGATTGCCCGGATCGGGCCCGACCGGATCCAGCTCAATACGCTCGACCGTCCTCCCGCTGAAGAATGGATCGGGCCGGCTTCCGATGAAGAACTCGAACGGGTCCGGGCGTATCTGGGTACGTCCAATATCGAGATCGCCGGGAAAAAAGCCCCGGTCTCCCCGGCAGTCCTGAAACAGACCGCTGCCGCAGACCTGATCTATGCAACCCTCTGCCGGCGGCCCTCGACTGTAGAGGACTTGGTCCGGACCACGGGCCTCTCCGGTGCCGAAGTAGCAAAGATCCTCGGGTCGTTCGAGCGGAACGGTACGGTATCCTCCCTGCGGATGGACCGGGGCGTTTTCTACGCAATCGTCCCGGAGCAGCCGGTGCGAAAAGGCTGACCGGGCAGGTTCCGGAACGATCCCTCTAATATTTCGGAGATTTTCCCTTCGGCCTAGGGAGTTTGTTCTCACGCTCTTGCCTCATCAAAAGGTTTTAACCATTTATGCGCATATGAGTAATTATAATCCCGGCTTACGCCGGGATACCACCAAGCCATTTCGAGGAAAATTCCATGAAAGTCGCTATTGCAAAAGAGGGAGACATGGTCTCCGCACACTTCGGGCACTGCCTGGAATATGCAGTGTTTACCGTAGAGAACAAAAAAATCACAAAAACCGAAATCCTTGAAAGCCCCGGCCATGAACCCGGAAAACTGCCGGTCTTTCTTGCCGGCCATAAAGTAACGCACGTCCTCGCCGGCGGAATGGGCCCACGGGCTGTCGATCTCTTCTGTGAGAACAATATCGAGGTATTCCTCGGCGTCCAGGGCAAAATCGAGCAGGTCATCAACGACTTTATTGCAGGAAAAATTGCCCCGGGCGAGAGCAGCTGTACCCACGGCCCCGACCACGAATGTGAAGGGCACTAAGGAAACCGATCTCAATAACTCTCCGTTTTTCCCCACAACCGGATCCTGTCAGTACCCGGTGTGAAATATTATCGTCCCTCAGGCCAAGAGTTCACAAAAGGACGAATGTATCATGAAGCACCTGACCGCTAATACACTCATCGACCTTGGCAGCCTGATCGCGTTTATCCCGACGCTTGTCACCGGCCTGATATTGTTTCTCTACCTGCCCTCGGGGACCGGGAGGGGCGGGGCCTCGTGGATGGGAATTTCCCGCCACGACTGGGTCCTGTATCACGATATTGCGGGGTTCGCTTTCGCGGCCCTGATCGTCGTCCACCTGCTCCTGCACTGGACATTTTTCCGCACGCTCGTCCGTTGCAGGAAACTTCAGGAGTGCGAAAATCCCGACCGGGCCGAATAACAATACCCTACCATTCGAGCCGGAGGCCCACACCCGTTTCCTGTACCGGGCAGGAACCGGCAAGCGCGATCTTCGCGGCAAGGGAAGTGCAGTGGCAGGCATGCACGGCGGCTGGCGCAATCCCTTTGAGATAGGCACAGGTGCCCTGCAGCTGTTCGGGCGACGGGCGGAGCAGGTGGAACCCGCCGACAATATCGTGGATCTTTTCTTCCCCGCAGACCTCGCGGGCGTACTCGGTGATATTGCAGATCCCCGCGTGGGAGCAGCCGGTGATTATCACCAGTCCTTTTTTCGTCCGGCAGGCAAGTGCAGTATCGTCAAGGAGGAGATCGGGCTCCGTAGTCCCGTCGGGGAGCAGGATCCGCCGGTCTTTGGGATCCATCTGTTCGAACGGAAACTTCCGCGGAATCTCTCCCAGAAAGACAAGATCGTCTGTGATCTGTATCGGTTTGTCGGAGAGGGTGACAGCAAAATGGCGCCGGACCTCGGCCTCGTCAAGGATCGAGCCGTTATTCTCCAGCGGGGCGTGCTCCTTTGGCCGGAAACAGCGGGGATGGGCGAGAAGACCGGGTTTATGGCAGGGCTTCTTCTCGATCGCGGCTTCCATGAAGAACCGGGCAAGGGCAACAAGACCGCCCGTGTGGTCGAGGTGGCCGTGCGAGAGGACAACCAGGTCGAGAGTGTGAAGATCGATTCCCATCTTTTTTGCGTTCTCCAAAAACAGCCCCGAGTAGCCGGTATCGAAGAGGATCTTTTTGCCGCCGGTCTCGATAAAAATGGAGAGGCCCGGTTCCCCGCAGAAGTACCGGTCGGTGATCGTGGTATTATCGACAAGGACGGTGACGCGGAGACTGGCGGTCATAGGAAGTATGTCTTACTGCCGGCAGAAATGAGCTTTTGCATCCGGGATGACGGGCTCCCCGGGGCCGTTTGAAAACAAATATACCCTGAAAGGAAGGAAAAAACAGTAATGAAAAATCCCTTTCACGTCATGATCATCCCGACGCTGGGCTGCCCGTCGAAATGCAAGTACTGCTGGAGCTCGGAAGAGGGATCGCCGGTCATGACGGTGGAAACCGTAAAGGAGATCGTGGAATGGCTCAAAGGCATCGACCGCGAACGGGTAACGTTCACCTTCCACGGGGGAGAACCGCTCCTTGCCGGGGCGGATTTCTACCGGCAGGCGCTCCCGATCATCTCCGAAGGGTGCGCACGGATGCACCCGGATTTTGCGATGCAGACCAACCTCTGGCGGATGACCCCGGAGATCGCGGACGTGCTCGCTGCCTACCATGTCCCCATCGGATCGAGCATCGACGGGCCGGAGGATATCACCGATTCTCAACGGGGCGATGGGTACTTCCAGAAGACGATGAAAGGCTATTCCATTGCCAAAGAGCACAGCCTGTCCGTCCGGTTCATCTGCACGTTCACCAACAAGTCGGTGAAAAGAAAGGAAGAGATCGTCAGGTTCTTCCTCGAACAGGGCTTCGTGCTGAAGCTCCACCCGGCACTCCCGTCGCTGCGCTCGGAGAACCCGAAAGAGTGGGCGCTCGAACCGGAGGAGTACGGGGAACTCCTGGTCTACCTCCTAGACCAGGCGCTCGAACATATTGACAACATCGAGATCATGAACATCAGCGACCTCTGCCGCTGCGTCTTTACCCGGCACGGGAGCGTCTGCACGTACGTGGACTGCATGGGGAGCACGTTTGCGATTGGCCCCGACGGGAATATCTATCCCTGCTACCGGTTTGTCGGGATGCCCGAGTACGTGATGGGAAACGTTGCGGACCACCCGTCGCTTGAGACCCTGATGGCGTCGCCTGCGGGAAAACTGATGCTCGCCTTTAAGGACTACGTGGATACCGCCTGCGGGAGCTGCAAGCACATCCGGTACTGCCGCGGCGGCTGTCCGTACAATGCGATGGCACCGACGCCGGGCAGGATCGAGGATGTTGACCCGCACTGCGTGGCTTACAAGCGGATCTTCGAAGAGATCGGCAGCCGGCTGGATGAAGAAATGTTTGCCGAGCCGCCCATGGACATGGGATTCGGGACGCCGGCAGTCCGAAAGCAGCAAAAACCCGGCGTGATGGCGCTGATGCGCAAAATGGCGATGCAGGGATAATGTACCGGTAAAACAGTCCGGGAACCCCCCGCCGGTCCGGCAGGCATGGTTCCCCGGCATGGTATTTTCATGAGTCACTATGCATATTCCCGTTTTTCCGGCAGGCACAGGAACTGCTGATGCCGGAGGAAACCGGGGCTGGTAATGAAGGGGCTTTACGCGCTCTTCTTTGCATCTTTTGCGGCAGACTTGTCGTTTGCAGCAGCAGACTTGCCTGCGACCTTGTTGTTCTTTTTGGACATCTCAAATCACTTCCTTTTACGGTAGTTGTGGTAGATGTGCCACACTATTTCTTTGTTCTCTTGGTGCCGGGATATACGCTTTCTTCCCGATTTGTAAATCCGGGGATTTTTCGCGGAGATTTCGGGAACCCTGGGAGGGGATGACGCACCGGTACCATCCGGATATTTCGCAAGTCTCATCAGGGCGTACCGGCAACACACCAGACATGGACAGTCCCGGTACCGGCCCGCAGGTGAAGGGCTACGGCTTGCTCATCCTTTCGATCTCGCTTGCAACCTTCATGTCGAGCCTCGACGGTACGATCGTCAACATCGCGCTGCCGGCAATCACCGAGGCGTTCTCCCTCTCGACTACCACGGTAAGCTGGGTTGCAACCTCGTACCTGCTCGTGCTGGTGGGCTGCGTTCTTGTCTTCGGGAAGGTATCGGATACAATAGGATACAAGAGGATCTTCCTCTCAGGGTTTGCCATCTTTACGCTCGGATCGTTCTTCTGCGGGTTCCTGCCGGAGTTCGTCTTCGGGTTCCCGTCGCTCGTGGCATCCCGTATCTTCCAGGCCGTGGGCGGGGCGATGCTTGCAGCGGTCGCTGTGGCGATGATCACGGCATATATTCCGGCGGAGCAGAAAGGAAAGGCGATGAGCATCATCATGCTCTTTGCGTCGCTCGGGACTGCGATCGGCCCGACTGTGGGTGGGATCCTGACGCAGTACCTCTCCTGGCACTGGATCTTCTTTATCAACGTGCCGGTGGGGATCTTTGCGATCCTCCTCGGGGCAAAGGTGATCCCGTCCACCACACCCCCGGTAGCGGGCACGGGTGCGTTTGACAAGGCAGGGGCCGCGTTTGCCTTCGTGGGGCTTGCATCGCTTGTCTTTGTCGTCTCGGAGGGCGAGGCGCTGCACTGGACATCCCCAATAATCCTCGGGGCCGCAGTTCTTGCCATCGTCACCCTCGGCCTCTTTATCCGGCAGGAACTGGGCCACGCCGACCCGCTCCTCGACCTCCGGCTCTTTAAAAGCAGGAACTTTTTCCTGGCAAACCTTCTGCTGTTCCTCGTGTTCTTCAGCTTCTCGGGGATCAGCTACCTGCTGCCGTTCTACCTCGAATACGTGCACAGCTATTCCACGTCGAATGCCGGCCTGATCATGACCTCGCTCTCGTTTGCGATGATGGTGGCGGGCCTGATTGCGGGAGCGGCGTTCAACCGGGTGGGCCCCCGCCGGCTCTGCATCATCTCGTGTATCCCGCTGATCCTCGGCTACTTCATGATGACGAAACTCTTCGTGCACACCTCAACGGGCTTTGTGGTCCTTGCCCTCGGGTTGATCGGATTTGGCCTGGGCCTGATTGTGACACCGGTCACAACGCTCATCATGATGTCGGTTTCAAAGGCAAAGGCCGGGATGATATCGAGCCTTACGAGCCTCGAACGGACCGCGCCGCTCTCGATCGGGATTGCGATCTTCAACCTGATCCTTATCCTTGGCGTTGTTGGGATTGCGAACCGCTACGCAGTGACCTACAACTCCCCGTCAAGCATCAAAATGGAGGTGCTCTCGGGAGGCTTCGATATCGCGTTCCTCCTCTCACTCGCGCTGGGCTTTGTGATCCTTGCAATAAGCTTCGCGCTTAAAGAGGAGATACACCCGGACTATGCCGAGGAGGCAAAACTCCTCCGGAAATGGCACTGATCCCGGGCTTTTTTTTATTTTTAAAAAAGGGATTCCTTTAAGCCCGGAGAACCGCCGGGCCGGGCTCCATGTACCGGCCTGCGCCGAGCATCCAGGTACCGTCAACGTCCGTCACGTAACTGATTTTGAGCTCCGTGGTGTTGGTGGCCGGGTTTACGGTGTAATAATCCACCAGTGCAGTCCCGTTTTGTGCGCCGGCAAGCATTGCCTGCACGTGGTGCGCTCCCATCGGGTCGGTGGCATTGAGCCGGTTTACACCGATCTGGCCGGGCTGGTACGGCCAGGCGAGCACGGTGCCGTTGTAATCATAGGCAAAGACATAGCGATCGCCTTTCATAAACGAGCCGTTTGGGTTGTTGAACTCCGCGAGAGCGTTGTCCTTCCCGTTCTTTTGGGCATATGCCTTTGCATCGGCGACAAACTGCCGAAGCTCATTATCCACGAGCAGATCCCCGCTGGTGTAGACACCGGCACCGATCCAGTAGGAGTCATCGACCGGGCGCACATAGCTGACCTTGTACTTCACGGTGAAGTTATCGGACGGGTCCGGGTACTGGTACAGGAGATATCCTCCGCCGCTTTTTGCGAGCGCGATCTCGGTCCGGGTGTAATACCGGCCGGCATTGTCCTGGATATCGTAGAAACTGGTTCCGACCAGCTGCGGCTGGTAGGGCAGGGCAAGGGCGCGGCCCGAATAGTCAAGCGCATAGATGTAGACGTTGCCGGCAACAAACGGGCCGGATTTATTGGAGAATGCAGAGAGTGCGGCTCCCTTCCCGTTCTTCTGTGCATAGGCTGTGGCATTATCGACAAAACTCTTGAGCTCCTGCGTGGTGGAAGGTTCGTCTGCGGATGCGGCAACGGCAGGTTCTACGGGCCCGGTGTAGATCCCGGAGCCAAGCCACCAGTCATCGTCGATCTTTACGCCATAGCACAGCTTGGTCTCAAGGGTCTCGTTGTGGGCGGGGTTGGCGTAGACGAGCGGGTAGTACCCGCTTCCGTTTTTCACGACATCTGCAAACTCGGTAACAAAGACGCCGTTTGCGCCCTCACGCACCTTTCCTACCGCTTCGGGGTTGACCGGGTGGGCAAGGGTCGTGCCGTTGAAATCGTAGGCGTAGATATAAAGCTCGCCCTTAAAGAACGAGCCGTTTTTGTTATTGAATTCGCGAAGGGCTTTTTCTTTCCCGTTGGCTTTTACATAGGCTGCTGCGCTGTCGACAAAGGCAACAAGCGTTTCATTGGAGGTGTAGGTTACCTGCGGGGAGACCGTCGCGCTTCCCGCGGGTGTACCGGGCTGCTGCTGCGTGCAGCCAGTTCCGAGGAGGACGAGGCAGACAAGAAGCCCGCACAGGAGTACCAAGGCCGTTTGTTTCATGGTTCTGACATATGAGGTATCTTTCCCAATAACCACATCGGTCTTCGCCCTGCAGACCGGGGGTGTATATTTCCGGGAAGGGGTGGTCACGCCCGGATCGCGATCCCGTCGTGGTCTGACGATCGGCCGGGGAACCCCTGTTCCCGAACCCTATATTCTATATATTTACAATATAAAAATAAATATATCTGCCAAAAACACAATACCTGATCGGGTGTCAGAAGATGGATACAACCGCCCCGCTCCTCCGGCCTACCACCGTACAGGACATGCACAATCCGTTACTGGTACAGGAACTATCGCACTGGTCAAAAGGATCATGCGGGAACGGCCCCGGCCGCCAGGTTGTCCTTCTCGATTCCCTTTCGGAACGGCTGGATGAATACTTCTCTCTTCCCACGCTCGGAAAGTCCAACTGATACTTCTTTTTCTGACCGGGGAGACCCGGTCGGCCGTCCCGTTTCTGGTTTGTTAAAAAAAACGCCGGGCTCAACCGGGCCGGTGGTTATCTCATGGTACTGCATCGTGCCGATTCCCATGGTCACAGGGGCAGGCACCGGGTCGATCTTCCAGCCAGACAGGGCAGAATAGAACCGCTTTGCCCGGGCCACGTCATCGGACGGGATCATGAAGTGCGTGAGGTTTGCCATGGTGGGTGGAGGGAGCCGGAGGGAATGAGTGCGACGGGGCGTTGCGTGGGAGAAAACGGTGTGCGGGAAAGGTGGTGCGAAACGGTTCCGGAATGGGGATAAACCATATGGAGGTGTACACAAAAGGGGGTGATACCCGAATGAGGGGGGGGAGGGCACGGGGAAAACGATGGATCGCATCGCTACCGGTAAACAATGGGGGGCAGGGGATACCCCCCCTACCCCCCACCCTCTTTTTTTCCGGGAGGGTATCACCCCCCCCACCCATGTGCCGGGCCCGGAGGGGGGCACCCCCCTCCCTGTTACCTGCAAAAAACGGGCAATCCGGATTTTCCAAAGATTTCCGAAATTTTCCGATTCCCGTCGGAAGTTCCATGCGAAACGCAGGCTTTGGCCATGCAAAAAAGTACCCCGGTCCGGGCAACGGGGGAGGGGGGTGATCCCCCTACCCCCCCACCTTCTTTTTTCCGGGAGGGGGTCACCCACCCCCCATTGGGGATGAGCATGTGGGGGGTACCCCCCTCACCTCTTTTGAAAAATCCGGTGATTGCTGCCGGGTCACGGATTTGTTGGGGGCTCGGTATGAAAAATCCCGGAATTATATTACATCATCTTTAACGCCCTTGAGGGTAACAAATCTCTAATGGCAGCCTCAGAGACCATCCAGCCCCTTGTAGATCGTTACACTTATCACCGTGACGCATACCTTCGCGGACAGGAAAAATACAATGAAACCCAGCTCCGCCAGGACTTCATCGATCCGCTCTTTCACGCGCTCGGCTGGGATGTAACGAACAACAAGGGATTCTCTGAGGCGTACCGGGAAGTTGTGCTGGAAGAACCGGTCCGGATCCGGGGGAAGACCTATTATTTCGATTATACCTTCCGTATCGGCGGCGTCCGGAAATTTATTGTAGAGACCAAGAAGCCCTCGGTGACGATCAAAGACGATGCCGATGCCGCCCTCCAGCTGCGCCGGTACGCATGGAACGCCCGGCTCCCGCTCTCCATTCTCACGAACTTCGAGGAATTTGCCGTTTACGACTGTACGATCAAGCCGGAGAACAGTGATAATGCAGCAAAGGGCCGGATCGAATATTTCACGTACAAGGATCTTCCCACAAAGTGGAGTTATCTTGTCTCGGTCTTCTCGCAGGACTGCATCCTGAAAGGATCGTTTGACCGGTACGCCGATTCCCAGAAGGGGAAGAAAGGCACCGCAACGGTAGACAACGATATCCTGACCGAGATCGAATCATGGCGGGACGCACTTGCAAAGAACATTGCGCTACGCAATACTTCACTCTCGGTAGACGAGCTTAACACGGTTGTTGGGCGGACAATTGACCGGATCATTTTTTTGCGGATCTGCGAAGACCGGGGCATCGAAGAATACACAACCCTCCACAAACTGCTCGAAGGGGATCATGTGTATGCCCGGCTCTGCGATCTCTTCCGGAGCGCGGATGCGAAGTACAATTCCGGGCTCTTCCACTTCGAGAAGGAGAGCGACAACGACGAGATGCCGGATACCCTTTCGCTTTCACTGGTGATCGACGACAAGGTGCTCAAGGGGATTATCAAAAGGCTCTACTACCCGGAGACTCCGTATCTCTTCTCGGTCATTCCCCCGGCAATTCTCGGCCACGTGTACGAGCAGTTTCTGGGGAAAGTGATCCGGCTCACCGAGAGCCACCAGGCAAAGGTGGAGTTCAAGCCCGAGGTAAAGAAGGCAGGCGGTGTCTTTTACACGCCGCAGTATATCGTGGAATACATTGTGAAGCACACGGTCGGGGAGCTTGTAAAGGACAAGACGCCCCGCGATGTGGCAAAGCTCCGCATCCTCGATCCGGCGTGCGGCTCCGGCTCGTTTCTGATCGGGGCGTTCCAGTATCTTCTTGACTGGCACCGGGACTGGTATATCGCCCATCTCGTCCCGGTCTTTATCGAGAAGAAGTCCGTAACCGACCCGGCAGTACTTGCCCTGCTGCCCGAATCCACGCCGAGGGGGAAGAAGAAACTCTCGCAGGTCGAACTCCCGATTTACAAGGCCGGCTCAAGCGGCGATACCACCCGGACGCGGAGCGACTGGCGGCTGACAACGGCGGAGAAGAAACGAATTCTCTTAAATAACATCTACGGGGTCGATATCGATCACCAGGCCGTGGAAGTCACGAAGCTTTCCCTCCTGTTGAAGGTGCTTGAGGAAGAGAACGAGGAGAATATCGACAAGCAGCTCAAGCTCTTTGCCGAGCGGGCGCTTCCCTCCCTGCACGAGAACATCAAGTGCGGGAACTCGCTCATCGGGACGGACATCATCACGCCCGAGATGCCGCAGGAGGAAGTGAAAAGGATCAATCCGTTCGACTGGGACCGGGAGTTTGCCGATGTGATGAAGGCCGGTGGGTTCGATGCGGTGATCGGGAATCCGCCGTACATCCGCATCCAGACCATGAAAGAGTGGGCGCCAACGGAAGTGGAATTTTACAAGAAAAAGTTTGTTTCAGCAAGCAAGGGGAACTACGATATCTATGTGGTCTTTGTCGAACAGGGACTTTCGCTGCTTAACAAGAACGGGCTGCTCGGGTATATTCTACCACACAAATTCTTCAATGCTCAATATGGCGAGCCGTTACGCTCGGTGATTACGAAGGGTAAGCATCTAAAAGAGATTGTGCATTTCGGCCATCAACAGGTGTTCGAGAATGCGACAACTTACACGTGCCTTCTGTTTCTGGGAAAAAGAGGTTTTGATCAATTAAACTTTATTAAAATAGACAATTTATCCGATTGGCGTTCTTCAGAAAAGAGTACGGGGGGCCTCCTAAATTCAAAAAATATTACTGAAACTGATTGGAATTTTGTTGTTGGAGATATGGGGGAGTTAATTACCAAGTTGAAAACAAAATTCCCACAATTTAAATTATTCAATGAAAAGATCGCTCAGGGCATTAGAACAAGTGCGAATCAAATTTACATTTTAAGAAATATTTCGGAAGAGAACGATTTGATTAAAGTTTATTCAGATGAACTTAAAAAAGAGTTTCAGATCGAAAAGAACATTACAAAAAAATTTTTGTTGGGAAAAGAAATTAAGCGATTTAATATTAATACTCCGGAGCATGTCGTTGTTTTCCCCTATAAACTTGAAAATCAAAAAGTTGTGCTAATTGACCAAGATGAAATGAAATTGAAATATCCTTTAGCTCTCGCATATTTATCAGAGAATAGAGCCTTTTTACAAAATCGTGAAAACGGAAAATGGAAAAATAACCAATGGTATGCATTCGGAAGAAATCAAAATCTTGCAGAAATGGATCAATCTAAAATTTTAGTGCCAGATATTGCTGCAGCAGCATCATTTGTATTTGATGAAAATGGAGAATATGCATTTACAAGTGGTTATGGAATTATCCTAAAAGAGGGTACAAATTACTCTCCACTGTATATTCTCGGCTTATTAAATAGCAAATTGTTGGATCTCTATCTGAAAAAAATTAGTACCGTAATGAGAGGGGGGTACATACGGTTTTTTTCACAATATATCGAGCAGCTCCCCATCCGCACCATTAACTTCTCTGACCCCGCTGACAAAGCCCGGCATGATCGCATGGTTGCGCTCGTCACGCAGATGCTCGACCTGAACAAAAAGCTACAGGATGCACGGCTTGAGCAGGACAAGACGTTGCTGTCCCGCCAGATCGAGGCAACGGATGCGGCGATTGATAACCTCGTGTACGAGCTGTACGGGCTGACGGCGGAAGAGATTGGGATTGTGGAAGGGAGCGGGAAATGAAGATCTACATGGATGTCTGCTGTTTGTGCAGGCCGTTTGACGACCAGCTGGTCCCGAGAATACGGTATGAAAGCGAGGCAGTCATTGCAATCCTGAACCGGTGCCCTCATGAATGGGAGCTTGTCTGGAGTTCCGCTCTCACTTATGAAGTCGCAAAGATTCCCGAGCCCCAGAAAAAACACTACATTACATCCTTTGCAGCAAAATCGGGGACAACCATCTCTGTTGACACGGGAATAAAAGAACGAGCAGCGGTTTTTATGGGCTGGGGTGTAAAAGCGCTCGACGCCCTGCATGTTGCCTGCGCTGAAAAGGCCGGGGCAGACGTTCTGATCACAACCGATGACACGCTAAAAAACATTATGACTCACCACAGCGAAACATTGTCTGTACGAATCGTTAACCCCGCTGCGTGGTACGAGGAGGTGACGGGAAATGAAGGTAAAAACGCTGCATGAGATCCATGACGAGGGAATGGATGCGCTCCTGAAAACACTCGGTCCCGTCGATATGATCCGGTTTATCCAGATGTTCGATCACGGGAAGGGCGATTACACAAAAGAGCGTCACCAGTGGCTGAGCAACGATCTGGATGAGATCTGCAAAGAGATCCAGAAGATGCAGAAAAAGAAGAAATCCACATCGATCCCGGAATAATTCCGTTTTTTTATCCAGAGCGTTTCTGGTAATTCCTCACACCACTCTCATAAAACCGCCTTTTCCTTTGTCTGTTTTCCACCCACCTCCGCGGTTCATTGATCTAACCTCCCGGTTACATCCATCCGGCCCCATTCCAGCCCCCGATTCGCCCGATAACTACCAGATTATTCGAATCTACCACAGAGTATATAACGGGACGTATCATTGTAAGAATAATCAAAAATGTCCCTGGATTTCTGCACACGGGTAGCGAGGAAGGCGAGACGGTTCGGGTACGAAAAGAAGGTTGCCTGCCGCATCGCGAAGTTCTGTTACCTCGCCATGACCTTTACGTGCGGGCTTTTTGGGCTTCTTGAGAGAATAAACGCACCGATCTACCTGATCACCGAATCCGGGATAATGCATACTGCGGGCACCCGGGCCGGTACCGTATCGCCCGCCTTTTCTCCAATACGTCGATGACCGCCGGTTCGGGCATTGGTGGTACGTAGCCGCATAACAGCAGGTGCAATAAACCGTTTCTGCGTACCGCTTTGATTCACGGGATGAAGGTTCCGGCATAAGGGCCGGGGCTGTCGATCCCTTCTCCCGGGCCGGCATGATGGCTTGTTTGGACGAGCGGACGCGCTTGTCCCCGTATCGCTGTTGAGACTATCAGAAATGAAAAAGGAAGTAAGTGAATATGGAGATTTCAGAAACAAACGGACAGGACGTGAACGCACCGGGCACGATTGCATCCGGTGCCTCGTACAGCAACCGGATTAACCCCTGCACCGTGGCGCCGGCGGTCTGCCCGGTCTCAGGCGAGATACTGATAACCGGGGATGCAGGAGGTGTATCGCCAGCCCCCATAAGGAGACCCTCGCACTGCTCGCCATACGTATACGAAGCCCTGCGCCGGTTGCAGGACCACGGTTACGCACCCTACCGGCTCACCGGGAATGCAGAGCTCCCCGACGCCATCATCGCCACCAAAGACCGCACCACGCTCATGATCTCCGTAGTGCGTTCACGGAGACAGGTACCGGACGGCCGCACCCTCCGGGAACTCTTCCCCGGCAGGGTGGACCGGGCCCGGGACCTGGTAACAACATCGCCGCACCGGATCATGATCTGGGTTTCCTCTCCCATCATCGGGTGGAGGTATTACCGGGCGGACATCGGAGGTATCTCCTACGACTGGGATTTGGCAAAAGAGATGGACAGGTAAACCCCCTTTTTTACCGGGCGCCGGCGGTTTTCATGAGGGATTTTAACAAAAAATGATTTCAGGATCCTACAAAGAGCGTATCGTATAATCCCTTAAAATGCAGGTCGCCGGTCATGACCCTCCCGTTAGCCCGCAGGGCGGTCGCAAGGATAATGGCATCTGCCGTCCCGCCGGGAAACCCGTCGTTTCGTAACCGGCCGGCAGCAGCCGCAATCTCCTGATCGACGTTCACGACTCTCCCCACGGTATTGATCAGCTGGAGCATCTCCTCCACGAGTTTTTGAGGATACCCATTGTATTTCCGGATAATCTCGGTGATCGTGATCGCGGACGTCAGCAATGCAACGTCTTCCCGGCTCTCGATAACCTCCCTGATGGCCGGGTCCGACCCCCGGAAATACTCGATCCAGACCCAGGTATCAATGACCAGGTACTCGATGGGAATCATCCTCCTCCCGTTCAAAGGGCGTCATCTCGGGGGTGCACCCGAACAGGGACTTAACTGAGGTCTTCCGGGTATTGATCAGGAACTTTATCACATCGTCGTACGTGCTCATATTATTGGATTCCTTAAGGGCGTTGAGCTCCGCCTTGGTATCCACCATCAGCTGGATGGTGGTGGTTGCCGCTCTCTCCGTTCCTGCGGACATACCCGTGATTATGGCACTATAGCGTTATAATGTTATCGACCGAAACAGGATTTCGTTACGATGAGGGGAGTTACCCGAAGGATCCGCCGCGCCTTCCCGGGAAAATTACTGAAGGCACGGCAAAAACCCCATCCCACGACAAGAATGCCAATCTTTTCTCCCTGCTCCAACCCCCGATCACTGCCAGCGCGTCCCCAGCCGCCCGGAATGGCAAACCCGGCCCGTAACGCCACCGGATTCTTTCCCTTTTTTCATGACTATATCCCCCTAGTGCCTATGATAGTATGTCAACGGGCGCCCCGAGACAAAAAGAAAAAAGGAGATGAAAAAAATGGCAGACTTCACACAGAACACCAACGTGAAGAGTGCGGTCCGCAAACTTGCGGAACCCATCGAGGACATCAACGCGTTCAACGCGATTGTACAGTCCGTTATCCTGAACAACCCGTTCGGGTGTGTATCGTATATGAGCTCGGGCGCAAACCACCCGCCCGTAGAAAAGATCCGGGAAACCTACACGGCCAAGATCGTGTACCAGGACAACGATGCGAAGGTTGTCGGCAGGGGTGCAGACACCTACGACTCGATCACCGGTTTTAACGCCGGTATCACCGCAATCCTCGCAGACACCGCAAACACCACGGCCCACGGCGGCATACCGGCCCACAACTCGGACGGCGACAGCTACTCGGCGACCCTCAAATGCCACGACCCCAACGGGGAATTGTTCTTCGTGAACTTCTCCCGCCAGCAGGTCACCATCTCGTCCTACGAGGACGATGGCATAAAGGGCCGGATCGAGACCTGGGCGGACAGCGTACCGGCGCTGGCGTGAGACGGGGGGTCCCCATGGACACCACCCTCATCGTCACCGGTGCCTTCCTCGGCACCGGCCTCCTGGCCTATGTGATCGTCCCGGGCCTGCTCGTCATGTGGGACCGGGTTCTCGACCACATGGAAAAGTCCGAAGAAAAAACCCGGCAACCATAAAAAACGAAAAAACGGAGGGGGAGGGACTCTCTTTCGGGTCCCGGACGTTATTCTCCCGGCAGGCAGCAGGCCGTAGATAGAGCCGGGAGCCGGTGAAATCCCGCCAGCGTGCCAAAGACCCACGAAACAACAAAACCCGCAAAAAGGGATTCTTCGAAGGAAAAACCGGAAGGGCTCGTTTTAACCGGTATCGCGGACGAAACGTGGCGAACCGGTAAAAGAATAATGGTAAAAAAAAGAATATTCTAACAGGACGCCTTACAGGAGTTATAATCAGACGTGCATTGGCTCCGGCAGGAGTCTACATTGCTGCTACCCTTGCAGGAGGGCATACAGGCATAGTACACGGCATCGCAGGACGCGCTGCATGTTATCAGGCCGTTGGCCGGGGCCTGCAGGTTTTTCTGCTGAGGGAGATCAATTGCATAATAATGGACTCCGGCAATACCTGTCCCGGCAACCGATAAGCAGACCATGAAGAGCACTAAGCGGGCAAGGGCTGAATGAGAAGATTCTGACATCGGGGCAACCATCCGGATAATTGTGTATTTTTTTATGATGGGCAGAAAGCACATATAAACGATTGGTTTTTAAAAAACGATTTCATCCGGACCCGGGTCGGGAACCGGGTCGACAGCGTCGTCGCACTCGCGTAAGTACCGGAAAAACCGGCAGGCCAAAAAAAGAGCCGGATGAAAGTTTCTCTTTTTCAGGTACCCGGTCTTCATCTTACCCTTATTCTAAGAATGAACGGCCCTTCCCGCACTATCTAAGTACCGCAAGCATCGTGTTCTCCACCGGCACGAACCCCTCTTTCTCGTACACCGGCTTCCCGTCCGCACTCGCAAAGAGATACACCCGGCGGATCCCCGCAGATTTGCAGAACGTCGTTGCCGCCCGCACGATCCGGCCGGCATGCCCCTTGTGGCGCTCGTCCTTCTCGGTATAGATACTGTGGACAAACCCGATCCGGCATGAGGGATCGAACGGCACCGGCACGTAGGTCGCAATACTCACCGCTCCACCCGAAACCACACGATCGTCCTTTTTCACCACCCAGGCACGGCAGCTCCCGTTGCGGAACCCCACGCGGAGCTTCTCCCGGTACTGCTCTTCCATGGCCTGCATGCTCCCCGCCGGGGCAACAGCTCCCCGCTTCTCCCAGATCTCCTCAAACATCAGCCGGTGGAACCGGGCAAGCACCGGGATCTCCGCCCCGCCCGCCTCTGCAACCACCGGCCCGAAATCCTCTCCGGGTTTCACCGAATCGCCGGACATTCTTCTCCCTTAGATCATCTCCGCTCTGTCCGCAAAAAAACCTTCAGACCAACAAGATGAACGCCACCGTCGGGAACTTCCCGCCAGAACAAA
>Ga0268357_101084_pt1 | contig 22282 bp, 16 predicted proteins | sample BioMet10_FD_192466 | JGI IMG/M metagenome (GOLD analysis project Ga0268357, IMG submission 192466) | Sewage microbial communities from Oakland, California, United States - Biofuel 10 (Illumina Assembly) | ecosystem: Engineered > Wastewater > Sewage > Unclassified | place: USA: California... | reverse complement strand
GGTGAGGCTCAGTAACCACCCATTCTCCGTTCTCGTAGTATTTCCCTTTTTGGGTAACCTCACGGATATTGATTTCCGGATTGAAGTTAGTAGCAAATGCTTTGTGATGATCGCCTGCATTGCAGTCCACAATATCCAGATATTGAATTTCATCAAAATGATGTTTAGCTGCATAAGCTGTATAAACGCCACTTACTCCCGGGTCAAAACCGCATCCTAAGATAGCTGTTAGTCCCGCTTCTTTAAACTTATCCTGATATGCCCATTGCCAGCTGTATTCAAAGTGAGCTTCATCCTTAGGTTCATAGTTTGCTGTGTCAAGGTAGTTAACCCCTGCAATCAGACAAGCATCCATGATAGTAAGATCCTGATAAGGAAGAGCTACGTTTATTACTAGTTCTGGTTTGAATTCATTGAATAAAGCAACAAGTTCATCCACATTGTCGGCATCTACCTGAGCCGTTTTTATTCTATCCCCACCAATTGCTTTTGCTATGGCATCACATTTAGATTTTGTGCGGCTTGCCAACATAATATCTGTGAAAACATCAGCATTTTGTGCCACTTTATGTGCAACAACGGTTCCAACACCGCCAGCACCAATAATTAGAACTCTACCCATTTAAGTGTAAATTTAATAGTTTTAATGTTGATAACTGAGCAAAGATAAATAAATTAATTGAAGTGCGGGAAATAATCGGGCAATAATTATACCTTTATAATACGATACTTTTTCTTTGATGACGAGGACTATTTACCCATACCGCCGTTCTTTGCAATAATCCAGATAATGATGGGTGCTCCGAAGAGTGCGGTTACTGAATTGATGGGCAATGTTCCCTGGCTTCCCGACATTTGTGAAATAAGATCGCAGATAAGCATGATGATACTTCCGCAAAGAATGGAAGCGGGAATAATCTTCTGATGGTCCGAAGTATGAAAAATACCCCGGGCAATGTGAGGAACGGTTACTCCGATAAAGGCAATGGGTCCGGTAAAGGCGGTAGATGTTCCGGCCAATAAGGCTGTGGCAAGAATTACCCACAGACGAGTGCGGGGAACAGATATACCAAGTCCGGTGGCATACTTTTCACCTAGTAATAATACGTTGAGTCGTTTCTGCATAATAAAGGCTAATCCTGTGCCCACAACCACAATAGGTGCCATGATTCTCATATAACTCCAGCTGACAGCCGAAAGACTGCCAAATGTCCACGATATGAAAAGTTTCAAAGTATCCGGATTACTGGTACTTTGCAGAATGCTTACGATGGCTCCGGCAAAGTTACCGAACATCATACCTATAATTAATAAGGAGACGGTTTGCGGAACTTTGACCGATACAATAATGACCAGTAATAATACCCCGACAGCTCCAAGTACAGCTGCAGTTACCTGTCCCCATCCTGCAATAACAAACCATGGAAGTGAGGAAGCTCCTAAAGTGAGTAAGGCAACTCCCAGACTGGCTCCCGAAGTAACACCCAGTACATCCGGTCCGGCCAGCGGATTGCGGAAGAGAGTCTGCATCAGAACACCGGCCACAGACAATGCCGCCCCGGTAAGAATTGCCGTTAATGCCTTGGGCAGTCTGTAATTCAGGATGATCTCCCGGTAAAGCGTATCATCACCAGTTCCGGTAAGGGAATGCCATACATTGTTTAGCGAGAGGTTCACGCTTCCGAAGACAATGTCACAAGTAAAAGCGACTATGAAAAGGACTATCAGTAGCAGGAATCTTGTTTTCATTTCAGCTTTTGCATATAGGTAAACTCATAATGGGGAAGCAACTCCGGGTGAAGTGCTTTTATCATGTCACTAAGTATCAGGTCGGGACGGGCAACGGCACTTTCCCAATAATCATTTCCTCCAGTGGCATTCATCCGTTTATTGTAATTATAGACATTTCCTTCTTTATATGCCTTGAATAGTTTGTATTTCGCATCGAGCTTTCCAAGCTCATTGAGTGAGTTGGCTTGCGTGCCCACCCACACATCTGCCTTGCTGAAATTAACTAAAGCCGACTCTATATTGGACGAGATGCTTCCGCTGGTGGCATCGTTCTCATAAAAATAGGAGGCACCTGCATCGCGAAACATTCTTGCATTAAAGCTCATTCCGGCAGGCATTGACCATGCACCCCGGAAATCCTGTCCGGACAATAGGGTAGGGCGACTTTTTACTTTCAGAGCCAATGCCGATACTTCTTTGTATCTTTTCTCTACATCGTTAAATAAGCTGTCAGCCAATGCCGATTTGTCAAAAAACGTGCCCATAAACTTGATCCATTCCGCGCGGCCCAACAATGTTTTTTCCTGCCACTCTATATTATAGATAACCGACAGACCGCTCTGAGTAAGTCTTTTCGAGTTTTCATCCTCCGCATTGTAAGCCGAAGTCATCACCGCTTGCGGACGGAGCATCATCAGATTTTCAATATCCAGATTGAATGCATCTCCCAGATCTTTTATTTTCTTTGCTCTCACACCTGCCAGAATCTGTGGATTGTATACCCATGCGGCACTGCACACTCCCGTCACTTTGTCAAGTTCCCCCAGCATCTGCAGAAATTCAAAGTAAGTGGCCGAGTTGGCAACCAGGGATTTCAGTGGAATCTGAACCTTTTTTCCATCCTGCGGCACAGCGGTATTTACATCCTTTACCAGATAATACCGATCATAAACCGCCCCTTTTTTCCAGGGATTGTAGACTGTTACACAGGTGTACTTGTCAGATTTTACAATAGAAAAACCTTCTGCGTATTTTATTATAAGCTGTTCTCCTGTAGCTTTGTTTCTCTCCTGTTGCTTATTCACGCAACTTGAAAAGAGTGTCAGTATAATTAGCAGGGCATAATATAGATGTTTCATCGTTTTTGGGGTTTGTAATGACAAAGGTACATAAATTGCAGAAAGAAAGCAGTAGTTTGGTAAGCTTTTCTTTCACCGGCTATAAGTTGTTTTCCCTCGGGACTTAAGACAATCTCCGGAATGATGCTGATTTTTAGGTGTAGACATTATATAAAAAAGGTGTAGATTTTTAATAAATAAATAGTAGACTTTAATTAAATAAGGAGTAGAGCAAAATATAAATGTTTCACGAGAAACATCCTTAACTCCCGCCTGACTTTACCTTAACCCCTGCCAGGCTTTTAGCTGTCAATCTAAGTGTGTGTGCTGACATAACGGCAGTATTCCTGTCAGAAACATTCTGAAAAAAGAAAACTTAGCTGTCAGGACATAGAAGTTTTTAATTGATTTCTATTTTTGGCACGACGTTTGTTCGTTCATTGACGTGAGATTGCTCCAGACATAAACAAATACAAAGAGAGCAATCAACCTTATTAAATAGAATAATAATTAAAAATAGAATATAATCATGGGAAAAATTATTGGAATTGACTTAGGAACTACAAACTCTTGTGTTTCTGTATTTGAAGGCAACGAGCCTGTAGTAATAGCAAACAGCGAAGGAAAACGTACAACTCCTTCTATTGTGGCATTTGTTGATGGCGGCGAACGTAAAGTAGGTGATCCTGCAAAACGTCAGGCTATTACCAATGCAAAACGTACTGTATTCTCTATCAAACGTTTCATGGGTGAAAACTGGGATCAGGTTCAGAAAGAGATTGCACGTATGCCATATCACGTAGTAAAAGGAGATAATAATACACCACGTATAGATATAGACGGACGTCTTTATACTCCACAGGAAATCTCTGCAATGATTCTTCAGAAAATGAAGAAAACAGCTGAAGACTATCTGGGACAAGAAGTAACAGAAGCCGTTATTACCGTTCCTGCTTACTTCAGCGATTCACAACGTCAGGCTACTAAAGAAGCCGGACAAATTGCCGGTCTGGAAGTTAAACGTATTGTAAACGAACCTACTGCCGCAGCTTTGGCTTACGGTCTTGACAAGGCTCACAAAGATATGAAGATTGCTGTATTCGACTTAGGTGGTGGTACATTCGATATCTCTATTCTTGAGTTCGGTGGCGGTGTGTTTGAAGTTCTTTCTACCAACGGTGATACTCACCTGGGTGGTGATGACTTTGACCAGATCCTTATTGACTGGTTGGCTGATGAGTTTAAAAACGACGAAGGCGTAGATTTACGTCAGGATCCAATGGCTCTTCAACGTTTGAAGGAAGCTGCTGAAAAAGCAAAGATTGAGCTTTCTTCAACTACTACTACAGAAATCAACTTGCCATACATTATGCCGGTTGCAGGTGTGCCAAAGCACCTGGTTAAAACATTGAGCCGTGCTAAGTTTGAATCATTATGTCACGACTTAATCCAATCTTGTGTTGAACCTTGCCGTAAAGCAATGAACGATGCCGGACTGAGCAACTCTGATATTGATGAAGTAATCCTTGTAGGTGGTTCTACCCGTATTCCTGCCGTTCAGGATCTTGTTGAAAAATTCTTTGGAAAAGCTCCTTCTAAAGGTGTAAACCCAGATGAAGTAGTTGCTGTAGGTGCAGCTGTTCAAGGTGCCGTTTTGACAGACGAAATTAAAGGTGTAGTTCTTTTGGACGTTACTCCATTGTCAATGGGTATTGAAACATTGGGTGGTGTAATGACAAAACTGATTGACTCAAATACAACAATTCCTTGCCGGAAGAGCGAAGTATTCTCTACTGCAGCCGATAACCAGAGTGAAGTAACTATTCACGTATTGCAAGGTGAACGTCCAATGGCTAGTCAGAACAAATCAATCGGTCAGTTTAATCTTGCCGGAATTGCTCCTGCTCGTCGTGGTATTCCTCAGATTGAAGTATCTTTCGATATTGATGCTAACGGTATCCTGAAAGTATCTGCAAAAGATAAAGCAACAGGAAAGGAACAAACAATCCGTATCGAAGCCTCAAGCGGTTTGAGCAAAGAAGAAATTGAACGTATGAAAGCTGAAGCTGAAGCTAATGCTGATGCTGATAAGGCAGAACGTGAAAAGATCGACAAACTGAATCAGGCAGACAGCATGATCTTCCAAACAGAAAAACAATTGGAAGAACTGGGCGACAAACTTCCTGCTGACAAGAAAGCTCCTATCGAAGCAGCTCTTGCTAAGTTGAAAGAAGCTCACAAAGCTCAGGATATTGCAGGTATTGATGCTGCAACAGCAGAACTAAACAAAGTATTCCAGGCAGCAAGCGAACAAATGTATGCTCAGGGTGCTGGTCAACCGGGGGCAGAACAAGCTGGTCCTGACATGAATGCCGGAGCAGCATCACAAGGTAGTTCAGACAAACATCAAGGTGACAATGTACAAGATGCAGATTTTGAGGAAGTGAAATAATAGTTTTTTGCATTCATCTTTTTAATAGATGAATAAATTAAGAATAAGGGCTGTTCTCGTTTGATCGGGAACAGCCTTTTTCTTGATTTTTAGTGATGGATAGGCCTGAAAAGTGATTGTTCAGTGATAGATGAATTAGCATCCATTACGGGATAAATTGTTTATATTCAGATTTTTGTTGGCTATAGTGATGGAGTGATGGTTCATTTTGTGCTTTTGCCTGGAATTGGTAAAACAATCATTCCTTATCTGTCTTGAGCAACCAGTAATGCTTTATATGTACTTTCTATTTATTATAAATTACTTAAACTTCAGAGCCAGAGTTATTAAATGAGAAGTTAAGTTAGTACTACGATTGTAGTAACTATATCTCATTTCAAGAGTATTAAGTTGCTTTATTCCAAATATTCCATTGGCAGACGTCACACGAAAGTTTAGCCCGAAAAGATTACTGGTGAATTTAGATAAGTCATAATCACTTGTGTAATATGATTCATTATCAGATAGCATATGCTCCTTGTATGGCTTAAAGTATTTAATACCCGATTGAGTATTGAAACGATAGAACGGAGCGATAGACATAAATGGAGTGATCTTGTAAGGAACCTCAAGTTCGGCTGTATGAGCAGTAAGTTTCCAACTGTCTGTATAGTAACGATAAAATGCACGCAAGATGAACCGGTCTCCTAAAAAGTAATTGGCTCGTACTCCAATAGGCAACTTAAACCGGTTGTCGGGCAGCTTTTCCGAATAAGCATTATTTCCATTGTCTCCAAAGTAGACACGTTGATAAGCAGTTCCTAATAATCCTTTCTGATAGCCAATATCGGTAAGCACTGACATTTGTAATCGTTGATTTATTACCTGAGTTAAGCCTAATGCAAGATTATATGAATTACGAGGAGCTTTATCTCCTTGATTGTATTTTAAATTAGGACTTGCAGGCCGTAGCTCAGCAGGTAATATAACCTTCCACGTATCTAGAAAGACAGAAGCCTTAGCCGAAAATTCCGTATTCTTATCCTTTGAACTCTTTGAAAATAGAATATTGGTCCCCATGGAAGTATAATCAAATTCATTAGAAAATGAAAGACCACCTCCCAGTGAATAATTATGCTTTGTATTTTCAAACAAATAGCTGGCTGAAGGAGAAATACGTACATCATGACTGGATGCATGTGAAATGGCGTTTGTGGAGGCAGATGTAATTGCATTTAGATCAATTTGATCTGAGGATGCAGAACTATAAGCATCAACTCCTAATTCTATTCCAAAAATGTGTTTGTTATTCTTCTTATCAAATTTGCTTAGTTGAAGATCGATTGAATTACCAGAGTCGTCCAGCCTTTCGTCACCAATACCACCTGTAACAGCAGAGTTTTGTCCGTTCTGGTGATAGTAACTGGTCACGAAGTTTACCTCGTCAATCTTAAGCTTTCTATATTTGGTACTATCTGTTTGTGCTTTTGAAACATTCAAAAAAAAGATAAGTGCAGCCACAGTTATAACTACTTTCTTCATTTTATTATCTGTCTTTAGTTACAACCGCAGCCACCGCCGGTTTTTCCTCCATTACCACCTGAAGCACCTTCTCTATACAGCAAGAAGTTGTTTTCGTATTTTTCTATCTTACGACTTGCAAGTCCCATCTCTGCATCATTGATTCTTGATTTTTGGAAAGGCTTAACTGTTTTACAGGATGTAAGCACTAATAAACTACATCCAAATGCTATAAAAATAGTTTTCTTTTTCATTTTATAAGTTTAATGTTGTTAGAGATATATAATTTATTATTGTCGTCAACAAGAATACACTCAATACTATTCAACTGATTGATAAGATTCAAGCCGTTGGCAACACCTAAAATGTTTACCGGAGTGGCCATTGCATCAGCTAACTCGGCATTGGTGGTAATTATTGTCACACTCTTTATGCCTTTGATTGGATAACCAGTTCTGGGATTGATCGTATGTGAATAAATCTGATTATTGATAGTTACAAATTTCTCATAATTACCGGAAGTAGCAATTGCTTTATTGGTAATATTGAGTGTAGAAAAATAAGTCTGCTTCAGATTCGGATTGGCTATACCCACAGCCCATGGAGAACCGTCTTCCTGATATCCCCATGCATTTAAGTCGCCCGACGCACTGATAATGCCATTCTTTACTCCAACTTCAAGCATTACACGCTTAGCACAATCGGCTGCATATCCTTTACCTATGCCTCCAAAGCCAATACGCATCCCTTTATTTTTAAGGAAGATTGTTTTTGTATCATTATTGAGCAAGATATTCCTATAATCAATAAGATGTACCGACTTTTTAGCTTCTTGCGGACTTGGTAATTTAGTCAACGACTTATTGAAATTCCAGAAGTCTTTATCAAGAGAACCATAAGATAGATCAAAGTATCCTTGAGTAAGTACTGATATCTTTTGTGCTCTATATACTAAATTAAAGAACTCTTCAGGCACCTCTACCGGCTTTATCCCGGCATTTCTGTTTACCTCATTCGTAATACTGTCATCACTATAGGTAGTAAATAACTTTTCTATGCGTTTTACTTCATCTATAGCATACTCTATCTGTTCATTACCTAGTTTTTCGTTTTCACTCAGTGCTATGAACTCAAACTGGTTACCCATTAGCTTGGTTTGTACCTTAACAAGTGTCATTCCTGGCTTATTTTATATAGCAACTAATATCTTTTATGTAATCAGCTACTGTGTTTTTTTTGTCGTATCCATTCCAGGTCTTTAAGGTCTTCCCACTTGCATCAGCCAATACCAAAAAAGGAAAATTTCCCTCAGGATTATATTTTTCAGCCAATTTATCATTAAGGGCTTGTTGCTCTTTGGGTAATTGATTCTTTTTCTGACGAGGGAAATCTGCAATAACTAATACTAACTTCTCATTGGCAAATGCTTTAAATTCAGGAGCATCAAAGATTGTTTTCTTGAATAAAATACATGGACCACACCAATCTGATCCTGAGAACTTTATTAAGATTATCTTGTTTTCTTTTTTTGCTAATGTCTGAGCTTCATTGATATTATATACTTGTGCCTTAGCATATGTAGCCACAAGTATTATTCCGAGTATAAGAGCCAACTTTTTAACCATAACTTGAATATTATTTATATATGTGAACTGGAGAAATAAGAAATAATAGACTGGAAGTTATTTTACTTAGTAAGTATTTTCCTTCGGACACAAATCTATACTATTTTCAGATAGGCTGCAACTGATATCATGTTAAAATAGACTTTTTATCTAAAATTAATCGAGAAGATGGTTATATATTTCAATTTCAACAATGCCTAATTGTTTGCTGGATTTGTCTTGCTCCTTAATCTCTTTTTTGCCTGAAACCTCTACAAGATTAAATGCATCCTGTTCTTTATTCTCTCCAATTAGTTCAACTTTAACTGATTGTCCGTAGGTAGGCTTTATTGGAAAAAGCACAAGCAGAAAGTATAGAAAAAGATGTTTCATCGGTTTAAGAATAAATTTTTTAATGAAACAAAGATATAGATGATTACAATAGCAGGTTTGTAAAAGGATCCTTTTATATGTCTTATTGTTCATTTCTATGTAAAAGCAAGAAAAGAGAAGCTGCTTAAAGGGCACAGCTTCTCTTTTCTTTCAGATCTTCAGACGAAGATTCTTATATTCTCTATTTCTTATTTATTCGAAACTTCTAAGTAGAGCTATTTCTTCTTTCCAAAGAGTTTCGTCGGGTGTTTCAAGAATAATAGGCATATTCTCAAAGCGAGGATCTTTCATTAATCGTTGAAAGAACTCTAATCCGATAAATCCTTTTCCTATATTGTCATGGCGGTCAACCCGTGTGCCGAGAGCTTTCTTGGAATCGTTAAGATGAATGGCGCGTAAATAACCAAAACCAACGGCTTCATCAAAATCTCTGAATACTTTCTCATAGTTTTCTTTATCCAGAAAATCATAACCGGCAGTAAAAGTATGGCAAGTATCTATGCAGATTCCCACACGTTCTTTGTCTTCCACACGATCAATAATATAATTCAACTGCCAGAACTCATTACCCATATTGGTTCCTTGTCCGGCAGTATTTTCAATAACCGCCGTAACTCCTTTGGTCTTATCCAAAGCAATATTGATAGATTCGGCAATTCTGCAGAGACATTCTTCGGGAGTAATTTTACTCAGGTGGCTTCCCGGGTGGAAATTTAGCAGTTTTAATCCAAGTTGTTCGCAACGTTGCATTTCGTCGAGGAAAGCTGCACGGCTTTTTTGTAATCCTTCCTCTTCCGGATGTCCAAGGTTGATAAGGTAACTGTCGTGTGGAAGGATATAATCGGTTTTCAGATCATACTTTTCACAATTCTCCTTAAACAGTTTTATACTTTCGGAAGTAAGCGGTTTGGATACCCACTGACGCTGATTCTTCGTGAAAAGAGCAAAAGCATTTGCTCCAATCTCATGTGCATTAACCGGAGCAAATTCCACTCCGCCCGATGCACTTACATGTGCTCCTATATATTTCATTTTATATTATTTTGTTTTATTCAATTCAATAATTCTACAGTATTGCTTTTAAGTGACACTTGTCCTTGTAGCCCAATTGCAGCAAAGAAAAAAAATAAGTTGATAATTAATAACGTTCCGAAGTGCAGATTTGTTGTCTTGGAAATGCTGTTTACCGGTAAAGAGTTGTTTATACTTAATAAAAGAAATACTAAAGTATAATAACCAAATGCGAGCAATAAAACAGTTCCCTTTTTAAGGATGATTTATTGCTCGCAAAGTTAATTATTAGTATTTAAGTGATTAAGCAAGACTTCCAATCTTTTCAAGATTTTCAGCAATGATTTCATCATCTAGAGAGTAATTAACCAGATCTCCTGAAAGATATTTGTCATAAGCTGTCATATCTATCAGTCCGTGGCCGGAAAGATTAAAGAGGATAACTTTTTCTTCACCGGTTTCCTTGCATTTGTTGGCTTCCAGTATGGTTGCCGCAATAGCGTGACAGGATTCCGGAGCTGGAATAATTCCTTCTGATTGTGCGAATAAGCAACCGGCTTTGAATGTATCGAGCTGCTGCAAATCAACGGCTTCCATTAATCCGTCTTTAATCAGTTGAGAAACAATTGTTCCGGCACCATGATAGCGAAGACCACCTGCATGGATATTTGCCGGAGTAAAGTCATGTCCCAGAGTGAACATTGGCAATAAGGGAGTATATCCTGCTTCATCGCCAAAATCATACTGGAATTTACCTCTTGTCAGTTTTGGGCAAGATGCCGGTTCGGCCGCAATAAATCTTGTTTTCTTTCCTTCAAGAATATTGTGACGCATGAAAGGAAATGCAATGCCGCCGAAATTAGATCCGCCTCCAAAACAAGCAATAACCATGTCTGGATATTCGCCAGCCATCTGCATTTGTTTTTCAGCTTCCAGACCAATTACTGTTTGATGAAGTGATACTTGGTTTAATACTGAACCAAGTACATATTTACAGTTGGGAGTAGTTGTAGCTAATTCTATTGCCTCAGAGATTGCAGTACCAAGTGAACCTGGATGGTTAGGAAACTTGGTCAGAATGTCTTTTCCGGCACGGGTAGACATTGAAGGCGAAGCTGTAACTTGTGCTCCGAAAGTCTGCATAATTGAGCGGCGGTAAGGTTTTTGTTCGTAGCTAACCTTTACCATATAAACAGCAAGTTCCAGTCCGAAAGCTTTTGCAGCATAAGAAAGGGCTGCTCCCCATTGTCCGGCACCAGTTTCTGTGGTTATATTTGTAACGCCTTCTTTCTTGCAATAATATGCCTGAGCAAGTGCAGAGTTTAACTTATGTGAACCAACAGGGCTGACACTTTCGTTCTTGAAATAGATATGAGCGGGTGTACCCAATGCTTTTTCCAGGCCGTAAGCACGTACTAGTGGGGTGCTACGGTAATTCTTATAAAGTTCACGTACTTCTTCGGGTATTTCAATCCATGCATCTGTCTGATTTAGTTCTTGTCTTGACAGTTCCTCAGCAAAGATAGGGTATAAATCTTCTGCCTTAAGCGGTTGTTTTGTTCCAGGATGAAGAAGCGGTAGTGGCTTGTTAACCATGTCTGCCTGAATATTGTACCAGTAATGTGGAATTTCTTCTTCCGGGAGTATGAATCTCTTGGTTTTATTACTCATAATGTGTTCTTTAATTAGTTTGATGCTTACAAAATTATATATTATTTTTAAATATGGCGAATAAATGTTTGGCTTTTTGCTTTTTTATTTAAGTTTGAATATATGGGGAATAATTTAACGATGAAACTATATTAAGAACCGTCTATGCAAAGAACTACATAATTTAGCTTTATGTTCTTTTTTATGAGTAGCATCAGAGGACATGATGTGCTGATTATAGAAAATGTATAGATTATCATTCAAAGTGGAAAAAATTTCTTTTAATGCAATTAAACCTTGTACTTGTTTTTGTGTCTTTATTTAAGATAGAGCAAATGCAGACTTGTGTTTTTCATCCATAAATAAAAGGTTAGTTTAATTTTAGTTTTTACTAAAGGCCGGATAATGTGAATTACCCGGCCTTTTATTTGTATAATTCCAGTGCTTTTTGTTACTTTGTAAATTGTAAAAGAATAAACAAATGAAACGAATAATCCCTTATCTCCTTTTGCCGATCTTTTTACTAGGTATGTCGGCTTGTCATAACAAAAATAATAAGCAAGAAAAAAAAGAGACGTTGGCTGCAGATAGTGTTGATTCTGCAGGAATACGGCAAATGCAAGAATCAAAAAATGAACAAAAAATTGTGATGAAAGGAAAATCTTATCACATAGCTATTCATCGGATTGCGAGCGACTCTCTTCAGCGTGTTAAGACTGAAGCTGGTGAATGGTTTATAGATAATAAAATATCTCTTCGGATAACTCTTGATAATGGAAGCAAAATTTTTAGTAAAACCTTTACTAAAAAGAGTTTTTCTTCTGTTGTACCCGAAGATTTTTTATCACATTCCATTTTGGAAGGCTTGGTTTTTGATAAAGTAACTGCCAGTGGATTAAACTTTGCAGCAAGTGTTTGTTATCCTCAGACAGATTTATATTTTCCCCTCAGGATTACTATTGCATCAGATGGTTCCATGAGTATGGCAAAAGAGGAACTGATGGAGGAAGCTTATTCTGAAGATAAAAATTAGAATTTGATATTTTAAGGTAGGTCTGTCTTGTCTGTGAAATGTAAATTATATTCGTCCCATTTGTTCTTGTGCTAAAATTTTAGCTCTGGTATTTTCTAGATATTATAAAAATACAGAAAAAATAAGACTTCTTTGAAAACGGAGCTCTTTATAATTATTAAAGATTATGTAATGAGGATATACGGCAATCTATGGACTGATTTTCAATCGATAGATCGACTTCTGTTTTTGTTAATCCAAGTGAGGGAGAAGTTGAGCGTTTTACAAAGGAAAAACTGTTGTTTGTATTCATAATTCATATGAAATTTTAATTACTTCACAAAAAAATAGCGCGTAAGGGTTGATGTAAGTTTATGTTCGTGGCATTTTTATTGTTGACGCGATAAGTAACAAGCGTGTTTTGAAAGTCAAAGTAGAAAAATAAATATTCAGGCACATTAATTAGAGCACATAGTATTGTAGAAATCTGTATGTGAATTATATTATATTTTTTTTAATTATAACTAAACTTTTTTTTTACTAAAGTGTTAAAGAGTTATTAGTAGGGGAAAATGACAATCTGAATAATAATATATTGTTAAAATGATGTAAAAAATCAGATGTAATTGCTATCTTTGCGCCTACATTAATTTCTGAAAAAATTAGAATACTAGATTATGACGCGAAAAAATCACATTATTCTTTTATTGCTGACTGTAGTTGGTTTATCTGCATGTTCTTCTTATAAGAATGTTCCTTATTTGAAAGAGTCGGAAAAATTCACTGCAGAAGATTATGCAAAAAGTGCTGTTTTATATGATGCGAGAATTATGCCTAAGGATTTGCTTACAATTACTGTTAGTACAATCACAAATCCAGAAGATGCATACCCATTCAATCTAACAGTGCCTTCTCCTATTTCTGCAGCTAAGAATTTAACGACACAACCTGCTATGCAGACTTATTTGGTTGATAATGAAGGAAAAGTTAACTTTCCAGTATTAGGATTGACCAAATTAGGGGGATTAACAAAAACTGAAGCAGAGGAATTGCTTAAGAATAAACTTAAACAGTATTTAAAGGAAGATCCAATTGTAACGGTTCGGTTAATTAATTATAAGATCTCAGTTTTGGGTGAAGTAGCCCGGCCTAGCACTTATACTGTTGAAAACGAAAAAATTAATATATTTGAAGCATTGTCACTTGCAGGGGATCTTACTGTTTACGGTATAAGAGAAAATGTGAAAATAATCAGGGAAAAAGAAAATGGTCAGAAGCAAATTGTTGTGCTAAACCTGAATGATAAGAATATTATTTTTTCTCCTTATTTCTATTTACAGCAGAATGATGTAGTTTATGTTCAACCCAATAAAGCAAAAGCACAGGGATCAGATATTGGTTCGATGACGAGTATTCTAATATCTACTACTTCAATACTAGTTTCATTAGCAGGCTTAATGGTAACCATTCTTAAGTAAGAGACTTTATAAAAAACAAACACTAAGTTTATAAATAACAAATCGTATGTCTGAAGAAATTAATAAGATTGGTACAGAGAACCAGTCAGAGGAAATCAATATTCAAGAACTTCTATTCAAATACCTTTCCTATTGGAAATGGTTCTTGGTATCAATTATCGTTTGCTTAGCAATCGCTTTTGTTTATTTGAAGTATACTACTCCAGTCTATAATGTTTCTGCTGCTATTATTATCAAAGATGATAAAAAGGGTGGAAATGGAACTAGTGAGCTTTCTGTATTCGAAGGAATGGGACTGTTGGGCGGTGAAAATAATGTTGATAATGAAATAGAGGTTCTAAAATCAAAATCAACTATTAAATCAGTTGTGAACGCTTTAGGATTACACACTTCCTATACAGTGAAAGGACGCATTTCTTCTTCTGAGCTTTATTTAAATAGCCCTATAGAAGTAAAAATGGATCCTGCTGCGCTTGATACTTTGCCTGGTAGTATTGCTTTGAATACAACTATAAATGCTGATAGAAGCATGAAAATAGAAGGCATGGTTAATGGTGAAGTCGTTAATACAACATTGCATAATCTTCCAGCTTTGCTTAGAACATCAGTGGGGGATTTAACTGTTTCATACCGTCCGAATACACCGATTTTGAATAGTGAGATTGGAGTACACATTAATAGACCGATTAATGTAGCGAAAGGTTACTTAGGAAGACTCTCTGTTGCTCCTACTTCTAAAACAACATCAGTGGTGAATATTTCTCTATCTGAAACTAATCGTAAACGTGGTGAGGATTTCCTTAGAAAGCTGGTCGAAGTATACAACCTCGATGCAATGGAAGATAAAAACAAAGTTGCATTGAACACTAAACTCTTTATTGATGATCGTATTGCTGTTATTGATAAAGAACTTGGCTCAGCGGAGAAGACTGTAGAAAATTATAAGCGTAGTCAGAAAATGACAAACTTAGAAACGGATGCTGATTTGACCCTGCAAAATAGTAACGAATATGAAAAGAAATTGGTTGAAGCAGAAACGCAGCTTAATTTAGTAAACTATTTGCAAAAACATGTCAGTAATAAGGCTAATAAATATTCTTTAGTTCCAAGTAATGTGGGGCTTGAGGATCCAACTTTAGTTGCTACTATTAGTGAATATAATAAAACAGTACTGGAACGTGAGCGTTTGTTGCGCACAGCATCAGAAAACAACCCTTCAGTTGTTGCAATTAGCGGGAAAATCGATGCGTTGCGTGGAAATATCAATGCTGCAATTTCCAGTGTACACAAAGGATTACTTATTACCAGGAATGATATTAACCATCAAGCTAGAATGTATAATGGCCAAATACAGAAAGGTCCTACTCAGGAACGTGAATTTACTGAGATTTCTCGTCAGCAACAAATTAAGGCTAACTTGTTTGAGATGTTGCTTCAAAAGCGTGAAGAAAATTCTCTTTCTTTAGCAGCAAGCGCTAATAGCGCTAAGATAATAGATGAGCCATTAGCTTCAGATGCTCCTGTTTCTCCAAAAAGTTCTATCATTTATCTGGTAGCATTTATTCTTGGAATTGTTATTCCTGTAGTGATTGTTTATATTAGCGAACTGTTCCAATATAAGATTCGTTCACGGGCAGATATTGATAAGATTAGCAGACTTCCATTTTTGGCTGAAATTCCCAATCATGGAGAAGAGTCTAATATCGTAGTGAAGGAAAATGATAATTCTTCAATCGCAGAATCATTCCGTGCCTTACGAACTAATCTCTTATTTATGTTGGGGGCAGATAAGAAGGTCATTCTGTTTACTTCAACTCAGCCTGGAGAAGGAAAAACATTTGCCAGTTTGAATACAGCTATTAGTTTGGCTCTTTTAAATAAAAAGGTACTAATTATAGGATTGGATATTAGAAAACCTCGTATGGCTGAATATCTTAACCTGAATGTTAAAAATGGTATTACCAATTATTTATCAGGCTTTGAGAAAGACTTGGATAGCTTGATCGTTCCTTCAGGAGTTCATCCTAATCTTTATGCTTTACCTGCAGGACCTGTTCCACCAAATCCATCGGAACAATTGGTTAAAGAGACCTTGGATAAAGCTTTTGAACAATTCCGGGAACAATTTGATTTTATTATTGTTGATTCAGCTCCTACAGGTTTGGTTTCAGATACATTAATTCTTAATCGTGTGGTTGATGCTACTGCATATGTTTGTCGTGTTAACAGTACAAGCAAAGTGGCTCTTAAGTTTGCTAATGAGATTATGGATAATAACAAGTTGACAAATATGTCTCTTTTGGTTAATGGAGTTGATGCTGGCCGAAGAGGTTATGGTTACGGTTATGGCTACGGTTATGGCTATGGCTACGGCTATGGCTACGGAGAAGATGGTGAGAATGGAGGAAAGAAGAGAAAACGTAAACACAAGAAAACTGATGAAGAGGATACAAATTCTTAATATAATAAATAGAACAATTTTTAGATAAGATTTTCTCTCTCGTACAAAAAGCAGGCACAATAGAATATTCTAATGTGCCTGCTTTTTTGTAAACCACCAATAAAGTATATATTGTAAATTTTAAAAGAGAGAGAATAATCTGGTAAGGATATTCTCTCTCTCTTTATTCACAACTTTTTCATGATTACATCTGCTTGTAATCTTTTGCAAGTCCGCCTTCTCCGGTTTCCTTGTATAAGGAAGGTAAGTCATGTCCCGTTTGTTTCATAACTTGTACTACTTTGTCGAAGGATACGCGATGAATGCCATCTGTAAAGGATGAATAGATATTGGCATCCAGGGCTCTGGCAGCAGCGTAGGCATTGCGCTCGATGCATGGAATTTGTACCAGACCACAAACCGGATCACATGTCATGCCCAAGTGATGCTCCAATCCCATTTCGGCTGCATATTCTATTTGTGCCGGACTTCCACCGAAGAGCTGGTTGGCTGCTGCAGAAGCCATGGCACAAGCTACACCAACTTCACCCTGACAGCCAACTTCTGCTCCGGAGATGGACGCGTTTGTTTTTACTACATTTCCGAAAAGTCCGGCTGTGGCCAAAGCTCGCATGATTCTTGCGTCACTGAATTCGCGGCTTTCCTGCAAATGATAGAGAACAGCCGGAACTACTCCACACGATCCGCAAGTGGGAGCAGTAACAATTACTCCTCCCGAAGCGTTTTCTTCACTTACTGCGAGTGCGTATGCGAAGACTAATCCGCGGGAACGAAGCGATTGTTTGTATCCGCTCGAACGGATAAAGTAGGTTGCCGCTTTTCTGCGCAGGTTTAATGGCCCGGGCAAAACTCCTTCCTGCTCCAGTCCACGTTTGATCGTTGCTTTCATGGTATCCCATACTTTTGCCAAGTACTCCCATATATCACTGTCTTCGCACTCTTGCACATACTCCCAGTAGCTTTTTCCGCTCACTTCGCACCAGTTCAGTATCTCCTGCATTGTGTTCATTTGGTAGATTTCTCTGTTATCGCCTCCAATCTCGCCACTTTCTTCTTCGGCAAGCGCGCCTCCTCCTATGCTGTAAACCGTCCAGCTTTCTATCTTATTACCATCTTTATTGATAGCTTCAAAAGTCATTCCATTAGGATGAAATGGAAGAAAGATCTTTGGTTGCCAGATAATTTCCACTTGAGCGTGTGGCTTAAGCACCGCAATAATAGCTGCATCAGTAAAGTGACCTTTCCCCGTTGCAGCAAGACTTCCATATAAAGTTACTTTGAAAGAAGCAGCCTCTGGGTGGCGTACAAGGAAAAGCTCGGCAGCCTTTTTGGGACCCATAGTATGACTACTTGAAGGACCATTTCCAATCCGGTATAATTCTTTAATAGATTTCATTAATGTTAATCCTATGTTTTATTTTTAATACCATTTCTTTTTCTTGAAAAACCTATAACCTATAAATCCTACGATTATCATAATAACCCATGCGGTAAGGTAGCCATATCTCCAGTCGAGCTCGGGCATAGATTTGAAGTTCATTCCCCATACTCCAACGAGAAAGGTTAGCGGAATGAATATAGTGGAAACAACTGTCAGTCGCTTCATAATATCGTTCATTCGTAAATCGTTATTGGAAATATAAAGATCGACCAATGAGGAGAGTGTTTCTCTACAGATATCTATTGTCTGAAGCACAAATTGCAGATGGTCGTTGACATCATTGAAGAATATTCTGTTTGTTGGGTGAAGTAAATTGCTGTCACTTAGAAGCAGTCTGCTGTACTGATCTTTGAGTGGCAATACAGCTCGTTTGATATGCATGTAATGGCGACGGCTTGTTTGAATTTTGGCGCCAATATTAGTCGCGGAAGTAATGGTAAGCAACTGCTCTTCCATCTCTTCCAGTGAATCTTCCACGGTAGATATGACGTTTCTGTAGTTTGTCATTACATCATTCAGGAGCACGCTTAACAGATAGTCACTTTCTCTGCTGCGAATCTTCAATATGTTATTCTGAATGGCAGCTGATACGTCGTTAAAAAAGCAATTTTCGTTTTCCTGAAAAGAGAGCACAAAGTTTTTTCCCTGAATAATACAAAGCTGTTGCTTAAGTAACTGGTCATTTTTATCCAGTTTGAAGAGCTTCAGGACAAGAACGAGGTGGTTATCGTATTCTTCTATTTTTGTAGGATGATGAGGATTTAGTATATCTTGTATCACCAGAAAGTTTATATTAAAAAACTCACCGATTTCACGTACCAGGTCTGTATTCTGTAATCCGTGTATTTGCAACCAGCTGATTTTGTTTTCTTCTATCTTATCTTTGATTTCATCGAATCTGTTCCCCGAAAATTCATGTGTTTCCGTTCCATTATAGGTACAAAGATGCAGGTGGGTGGGAGTGTTGCTTTCTCCCATATAAGTTAATTTTTCACTTAGCAGATTATTCTTCATATTGATCCTATTACTTTTGTATAATCTCTTAAACAAAAGTAATGTTTTTGTTTGATAGAACAAGAATCTTTCGGGTTTGTTTGTATATTCTTTCAGTATATATTTATTTTTCCTTGTACAAAAGATTGTATTCTTCTGTACAGAACAATTGATTCTTTTGTACAAAAGAAAACAATCTTTTGTACAAGAAGATAAAATGCATGGTGAATAACAGATAAAAGAAGGCGAGTGGCGGAAAATACAAAAGGGGAAACAGACTTTATCCCGCCAGAATATAATTTTATATTGATGATGTCAGGCCTGAGATTCCCTATTCAGGCCTGACATCATAAAGTGTCTTTAGTTTATTCCAAATCAACAACCGTAATTCCGGCTCCTCCAAATTGTATATGTTCGTCCTGAAAATGGGCAATGCCACTCACGGTTTCCAGATATTGCCGGATTAGCTGACGCAAAATACCAGTTCCCGTTCCGTGAAGAATGCGAACCCTGCCTACACCAATCTGGATAGCGTCGTCTATAAAATAGGTTACGGCTTGCAAAGCTTCGTCGCCCCTCATGCCACGAACATCTATATCTTGCTTGAAGTGCAGCTTCTTTTCATACATCTCATCCTGAGTTTGCGAACTAACAAACGTACTTTTCTGCTCCTTTTTGGGTTGCTGACCAGTTGCACGCTCAAGCTTGTCGAGCTTAATGGATGTTTTGATCATCCCAAAGGCAACTACTGCATTCTTTCCGTTAACCTCAAGCAGCTCACCTACGGATGTTTGTCCTTTAATCTTTACCGGACAGCCTGGAGTAAGTGGTTCTATCTTCACTTCTTTGTGAATAACCTTCTCTGGAGAGCTTTTTTTCTCCTTCTTCCGACCTTGCTTTTCACGGAGTTTCTCCATTTTCCGGGCAATCTTCTCCTCATGTTCTTTGGAACCTACTTCATCAATTGACTCCTTAAAGTCGCTCAGCTCCTTACGTATCAGCCTTGTCTGCTCTTTCTCTGCCTGAGCCTCCTTGATTGCACGGATGGTATTTTCAATCTTAGCATTTGAATCAGATAGTAAGCGCTCTGCATCCTCCTTTGCCTGACGGATAATTTCCTTACGAGAGTGGTTTAGTTCTTCAATCTCCTTCTGATAACGGGCAATGGTGTCCTCCATCTGTTTCTCACGCTGGCGGATATTCTGGCGTTTGTTCTCCCAGTATCGCTTATCGCGAACAATGTCCTGCAGGTATTTATCTGCATTGATGTATTCGCTTCCCACAATTTCAGAAGCATCTGCGATTACTTCTTCCGGAAGTCCAATCTTTCGTGCAATTTCTACAGCGAATGAACTACCCGGATTGCCAATCTGGAGCTGGAAAAGTGCCTGCATCAGGTGGCGGTCGTAGAGCATAGCTCCGTTAATCACCCCTTCATGATCTTCAGCGAAATGCTTCAGATTTTGATAGTGCGTAGTAATAACCCCGAAAGTCTCTTTTTCATTGAAGCGTTTCAGAACGGATTCAGCAATTGCACCGCCAATCAGTGGTTCTGTACCACCACCAAACTCATCGATAAGGATAAGACTTCGTTCATTGCATCCCTTCATCATGTTTTTCATGTTCAGCAGATGCGAACTATATGTACTTAAATCGTCCTCAATAGACTGCTCGTCACCAATATCAATAAAGATGTTGCTGAATATTCCGGCATGACTCCGCTCGTGGAGCGGGACAGGCATACCGCATTGCAGCATATATTGCAGCAAACCAACGGTTTTAAGACAAACCGATTTACCACCGGCATTTGGACCGGATATAATAAGTATGCGTTGCTTCTTGTTTAATTCCAGTTCCAGCGGCACTACTTTCTTACCGTGCTTCGCTAAAGATAACTGCAACAACGGATGAACCGCATCGGTCCAGTCAATAAGTTGCTTATCTTCCAAGGCAGGTTGAATGGCATTGATCTGTATTGCAAAATGTGACTTGGCACGAATAAAATCAATCTCAGCCAGGAACTCATAACTTTGAAGAATTTCAGGAACGGAAGGACGCAGCAATTTGGAAAATTCAACTAGAATCCGGATTATTTCTCTTCGTTCTTCCCCTTCTAATTCCCTGATACGGTTGTTTGCCTCCACAACTTCTGCAGGCTCAATGAATACCGTTTTTCCGCTGGCCGATTCATCATGAACGATACCTCTGATTTTTCGTTTTAATCCCGGAGCAACAGGAATCACCAATCGTCCGTCACGCATGGTAGGCGTTACGTCCTTATCCACATACCCTTCGCTTTGAGCATTACGAAGAATAGCGTTAAGACTACGGGAAATTCCTCCCATTGTATTACTTAATTCACGGCGGATACGGGCTAATTCTGCAGATGCATTATCTTTAATCTTCCCATATTTGTTCAGAATCTGATCAATTTTGCCTATGAGCTGTGGAAATACGGCTATGTCTCCGGCAAGACTTTTCAGGTGAGAGTAGGGTACATCCGATTCTTCATCACCTTCCCGGTCGAGGAATTTTACGATGTCGCGAATGGTTTCCAGTGAGCGGCGAAGATCAAAGACTTCCTGCTCGTCCAGATACGTACCTTCAATGCGAATCTTCTTGAGTGAAGGACGCACATCAAAAAAGTATTGGTCCGGGAATCCATCCTCTTCCTGAATGATGCGAACAAATTCTGTTACCCGGCACAATTGTTCTTCAATCTCAGCAAACTGATCGGTGAAACTCATATTGTCCACACGTTCTTCGCCAAGAGTACTGAGGCATTTTGCCTTCAGTAATTCACGAATGGTGTCGAATCCTATCTTCTGTTCAAAGTTATGGGGATATATCATCTATGTTATCTTGAATAATTCTGCGACAAAAATACAACTATATCTTTGTTCCGGCAAGAAATATTCAATTTACATAGACTTCGGGGAAATAACGGGAGAATAGTTCCTGTGCATGCTCCAGTTGGGCAGGAGTGTTCTCTTTTACCTCTTCCAGGAGGTAAGGTTTGTTCAACGCTTCATATTTATGCTTCCCCAATGTGTGATAAGGAAGTATTTCTATGCGCTGAATCATGGAATAAGATTTGAAGTGTTCGCACATAGCAATGATATCTTCTTCGAAATCACTGTATCCGGGAACCAATACATAGCGAAGCCACATCGGATGTTTCGTTTCTTCCAGAAAAGCAGCAGTGCCCAAAGTCTGGGCATTGCTACGTTCTGTAAGTATCATGTGATGATCGGGATTGAATTCCTTTATATCTAAAAGAACCAAATCTGTTAATGAAAGAAGTTCTTTCACATCATCATTCATATTTCCTCCGTTAGAATCCAGGCAGATGTGAATTCCTTCCTCGCGCAATCTGCGGAACAAAGGAATCAGTTCCTTGGCCTGAAGAGTAGGTTCGCCTCCGCTAAAGGTAATGCC
>Ga0268357_101082_pt1 | contig 22314 bp, 28 predicted proteins | sample BioMet10_FD_192466 | JGI IMG/M metagenome (GOLD analysis project Ga0268357, IMG submission 192466) | Sewage microbial communities from Oakland, California, United States - Biofuel 10 (Illumina Assembly) | ecosystem: Engineered > Wastewater > Sewage > Unclassified | place: USA: California... | reverse complement strand
GCACCTGAGTAAGTCCGCTCATCTTGCAATCAAGCTTGTCAAAAGCATCTAGGGTGTTGATTAAACCGGAAAAGTTGCTAGAAATCGTAAACTCTTTTAGGCCTTGTTCTCTGCAGAACTTTACAATCTCTTCAACATCCTCATCCGAGATAACCTCGTTAAAGTTTAGCAGCTCGCTGCCAGCTTCTTGGCTATATTGGTAAGCCCAATAAATGTTACCGTTTAAACCTTGTTCTTTAAAGCCCTTCGTTCTGTCTGCCTTTTCAAATGCGTTAATCTTTTTCATAATGCCTGCCTCCTTGTTTTTTGTTATACACATATTCGCTCTAAGTGTGCATAATAGCAAGCGATATTCGGCAAGTATACAGTATCTTTTTATTCTTCTCCAGTCATGATAAAGCGAACATATTCGCGCTTATGATCTTCTATGAACATCACTAATTCATAGTAACCATTCTTATGAGCAAGGTATTGCACCATATTAGTGTCAAACATATTGGTAAGACCGGAATCCCTGATTGAAAGTATCTGTTCCCTGATTTTATCAGTCATCGTCACACACCTCCATGCCGAGCTTAAGCTTGGCAAATATAATGGAATAGCGTTCCCTCTCGCTGCCATCAGATCCCATCATGGCATCAAGGAAAAACTTCATGGCCTCTTCCCTGCTGTCCCATTCCTGCTCCTTGTTGTAGCAGATTGTCTTAACAGTATCAATCTTCCTGCACAAGTCCTCACCATACACCACGTTAAGCCCTGAGCCATTATCCCAGTCCACCATAATAGAGCCGATGTCATCAACTCCTGTAACTGTGCCTTTCGTGCCTAGGGGAGGTGCCTGCCTGTCATTCATCCTCATCAAGATTACCCTTGTCCCTACCGGAAACTTCTTCCGCAGGTTTTCTATAATCATTCTATTTGGAATTCCCATTCTTGGCCCCTCCTTTGAATGCTGCCGAGCCGGTCAGATTCCTTAACAGTACCTTGCGTACTGTCTTGTACTCATTTCCTATAAAGCCAAGCCTCAAAAGAAAGCACCTGAATGCGAACTTCTCGTTCTCAACCGGCTTTTCTTTTGCCGTCACCCTTTTCTGGGTTCTTGCCATCTTACAGAGTGCACACACGAACTTGCCGTAAGCATCTATCAGCTCTGCATCTTTCATTTCAGCCCTGAACCATGGGAAAGTTGCATTTCCGTCCTCTTCTACTGCTTCGGGCAGTTCATCCAGCCCAAGCGCATCCTTTATCAGCTTGCCTTTGGCAGCCAGAATGGCGTTAAGGTTTTCCCATGCCTCCGGAGTGAAAAGGCTCATCGGCATCGCAATGGTAACACCGATGATTTCAGGCTCTTGCTTATCCTGCACGATTTTAAAACCGCTTTCAGTAAGCCTTTTAACGAGGTTTTGCACTGCCTTTTCATTTACGCCTTTGCCCCAGCTCAAGGTGCTGTCCTTGCTCAGTATCAAGCCACCGATTTGATAAGCGCAGCTCGGCACTCCCTGATACTTGGCTTTTTCTAGGGTAAGCTCCTCGATGGCCTTTACCAGTTCTTTCCTTTTCTCTACCTTAAATTGTACAGTCATGCTAATTGCCTCCTTTGTTTTGGTACTACATTAATCACTCTAAAGGTGTGAATTAGCAAGTCAATTTAAGCAAGTATCTAGTATACTTCACATCCTGCGTCTGCCCAGGCTATGCCTGACAAAACGAACACCACGCAGGGGAGTGCCACACCATTGCCCCACATCTTATATTCGGCAGAATCAGAATGAGGATGTTTCAGCCACTTTATTATCTGATTCCTGCTTTTAGGCTTGGTGCTTGTTCCCATTATCTTCCGGTGTTCCTCGAAGATGCCCGCCCACATCTGTATATCTTCTTCGCTTGGTTCTTCTGTGCCAAGTTCTGAACACCACCCGTCTGGAAATCCCTGCAGCCTTGCACATTCAGTCGGGGTGAGTCTTCGTACTATATAAGTAAGCTCCTCCTTGTCATTTACGATGGGAGGATCCTTGTAGTCTGTGGCAACAAGGGTATTAGCCTTTTCCTTTTCCGCCAGCGTAAAGAAAGATGCCTTGCTGCTCGAATAGGTCGGCTCGGCAACCGCTCCCGGTCCTTTCGCTACCATTGTCGGTTCAAGCTCCGTTTCTATGGCAAACCCGAACTTGGCATTCCTGCCCTGGTTATAAGCAGCCCTGTCTATCCCATAGGCAACCGGCTTTTTTGTTCCTTCCACGATTGCCATCCCTCCCTGGTTGCAGGTCGGATTGCCGCCATTGGCATCCAGCGTTCTTGATGTCTCGGCTTTATATATACCGCTGTCAGGGTTGCTTGATTTCATGGAATTGCTGTCTTTTGAACATATGCCGTAAACCCTCGGCACAAACACAGTCTGATCATTGCTGCAGGAAAGAGTTGCAGATTTGTTTTCCTGTATCAAGGCGCCTTTGCCACCGCCCTCGCATCCTGAACGTATCTTCAGTGTCTTTGGCGTTTCTACAACGAAAGGCTGATTATTCCCGCCTGTCCCGAAAGTGGCAAGCACGGTCTGAGCTTTTTTCAAAGGCCCCACGAACCTGCTGTCCTGTGCATGGTTCTCAAACACAAGCGGAGGATGGTTGGCTGTGGCCCTCAGTGTTGCAGTCTTATCTTCGGTCACATCCATGCGTTCCCCGCCCTGGTCATTCAGGCAGAGCGTGCCTGTCTTTCCAGGGCAAGTTTCAGCATCTCCGGCAGCTGCTTTCCCCTTGCTGATGCTCTTTTCAGAATGCCCTGACAGGCTTTCTGACTCAAATAATATTTTTCCGGCACTCCCCGCTGCAAAATCTGCGACAAGGTAGATACGTCTTCTTCTCTGGGGCACTCCCCAAAACTGCGCATCAAGCACCCTCCAGGCAACTGAGAAACCTTCTGCCATGATCTGCCCAGCGTTATTCCATTTCCCGCCCGGCGGTCCAGGAACAGTAAAGTCGGCTGTCTTGATACTGCAGACTGACTCAAGGACGGCTTTGAAGTCTTCGCCTTTGTTGGAAGAGAATGCTCCCGGCACGTTTTCCCAGACGATATATCTTGGGTATTTTCCATCTGTCTTTTCCCTCATTTCTTTAACGACACGTATTGCTTCATAAAAAAGGCTTGACCTTGCTCCGTCAAGACCATTCCTCTTCCCGGCCACGGACATATCCTGGCAGGGAGAACCGAATGTAATTATGTCTACCGGTGCAAGGTCGGCACCGTTTAGTTTTGATATGTCACCATAATGTTTCATGAACGGCAGCCTTTTGGTGGTCACCCTTATGGGAAACGGCTCTATCTCTGATGCCCATAACGGCTTTATGCCTGACAGGATTCCACCTAAGGGAAACCCTCCGGACCCGTCAAAAAGGCTGCCCAATGTCAGCTCAGTCATCGGCAGCCACCCCCAGCTCGCTATATTTATGTGTTTTTCCTTCTCTGACCAGGCTTACCGAACCATCTGTGCCTGCCTGTTCAATAAATCTCTTCACTATCACATCACAGTACTTCTCATCAAGCTCCACAATGTAACAGATACGCTTGGTCTGCTCACAGGCAATCAGCGTACTGCCACTCCCTCCGAACGGGTCCAGCACGATGCAGTTGCTCATGCTTGAATTCATTATCGGGTAGGCAATCAGTGGCACCGGTTTCATGGTAGGATGGTCTGCATTCTTCTTTGGCTTGTCAAACTCCCAGATTGTGGATTCTTTTCTTCCCGTATACCACTGGTGCTTGCCTTTCTTCTTCCATCCGAACAGCACCGGTTCATGCTGCCATTGGTATGGGCTTCTGCCCAGTACCAGGCTCTGTTTCTTCCAGATGCATGTGCCGGACAAATAAAAACCGGCATCGGAAAAGGCTTTCCTAAAGTTAAGCCCTTCCGTGTCGGCATGAAACACATATATGCTCGCATCGTCCGCCATGACCTTTTCCATATTCAGGAAAGAGTCAAAGAGGAACTGATAAAACGCATCATTGGTCATATTGTCATTCTTAATCTTTCCCGCATTTCCTTCATAGTTCACGTTATATGGCGGGTCCGTAACCACAAGATTTGCTTTCTTGCCATCCATCAGGATGTCATATGTTTCCTTCTTCGTGGAATCACCGCAGTAAAGCCTGTGGTTTCCAAGAATCCAGAGGTCGCCTAATCTTGTCATGGCAGGCTTCTTCAGTTCCTCTTCAACATCAAAGTCATCGTCCTTGACATCCTGCCCAACATCAAACAGCTTGTCTATCTCCGTCTGGTCAAATCCCGTAAGGGAAACATCAAAGTCAGCTCCCTGCAAAGACTCAATTTCCAGTTTCAACAGTTCCTCATCCCATCCGGCATCCAGGGCAAAACGGTTGTCTGCCAGGATATAGGCTTTCTTTTGTGCTTCGGTAAGGTAGTCCACCAATACGCACGGCACTTCTTTTATGCCCTCTTCCTTGGCCGCCATTACACGCCCATGTCCCGCTATTATTCCGAAATTGCCGTCTATGATGACGGGATTGATGAAGCCAAACTCCCTCAAAGAGGAACGCAGCTTGTTGATCTGCTCGGCTGAGTGAGTTCTGGCATTGTTAACATAAGGCACCAGTTTATCTATCGGCACCAGTTTCATTTCTTTTGTTGTCTTCTCCACTAGGCACTTCTCCTATCAAGTATTGTTTTCAGTCCTTTGTACGCACCGGTAATGTTACCCGACTTAGCAAGGCCTTTTATTGTTCTGAGCTGCTGCCTGGTCAGCACGTGTTTATACTGGCCAAGGTCCTGCTTGAATTTACGCAGCTCCAATGTTTTATCTGCATTCATCATTAGTTTCCTTTCCTGGAACGCAAAAGGCGCTCCATGACATCATCCTGTGGCGTAGGTCCCTGCCACTCGCTGGCACAGTTTTCCTTGACCACCTGGAATATCTGATACCACAGTTGGTTTACCTGTTTCATATAGTTCTGGCTCATGCTCACATAAGGCGAAGCAATAGCCTGGTTGGTGGTTGGATGCTTGGCAAGGAAACCGAATTCTGAAATTGCCTGCTCACACTGAATCCATCTGGAAACAGACATGGCATACTGCTCAATCAGCTGAATGCTGACAAGTTTCTCGCATCCCCTGGCCTTCAGCCATTTCCAGGTTTCCTCGTATATTTCCTTGGCACACAAGCTGCCACCGTTTCTTTGTTTCTCCATCATGTATTCTTTGGGCTTGGGCATATCGCTGCCGTCCAAGTCGACAGCATCCGGAGTCAAAATTACTTCAGCAGGCTTGCCTGCGTTAATTTTCTCCTTTAAAGCTTTCCTTTTTGGACCACTCCCCGGTCTTGCACCGCCCCTTAATGTCCCGTCTTTAGCTATCTTCACTCACCTCCGAACAATCAGGGGTTATATACCCCGTTTGAATAGCAAAAAATGTGCGTAAGGCCAAGCGCCCGTTGGCCAGCAGTCTAGCTCCAGAGATTTGACCTCCCCCTACCTCGCATCAGCACTACGTTTTCGGTTGGGCCATCTATCACCGTTTTTAGCATGAATTCTGGCATGACATTCCTTACATAAGGCAATTAGGTTAGACCAATCATGAGTACCACCTTTAGACAAAGGCAGTTTATGATGTATCTCTTGCGTTGCTACGTACTTACCTTTCTTCAAACACTCCTCACACAAAGGATGTTGTCTGGCATAGCTATCCCTGATGCGTTTCCAAACACGTCCATACTTCTTATGAACTGCAGGATCACGGTCATATTTTTCATAACGTTTATTCTCTAGCTTCTGATGTTCTTCGCAGTATCTTCCCTCTGTTAGTCTTGGGCAGCCTGGATAAGAACATGGACGCTTCGGTTTTCTTGGCAAATCATTACCTCCATTTGGGCATAAAAATAGCCCTGGAAGTTATCCTTCCAAGGCTAACAAATCTATTTAGTTTTATTAATTATTTTTTACCCATAACATAGTCATAAATCAAAGCACCAACAATGAATAATAAAGGCCCAAAAACAATTACTGTATCAAGGATACGACTAATGCCTGTTCCTTCATCCAAAACATAAAGGACAAATAATCCATATAAAATTGGTAACAATATCGTGCAAAGTCTACCTATTTTGGTATTTCCAGCAATTTTATGCACAATAGCTGCTACTAAACCGACATCAACTATAAGTGCTAACAAAGTTATCATTCCCACACCAAGCACCCCCATATATTTCCAAACAATATATTATTAGTTCTCTGGTAATTTAGTTGCTAATTCTATTGTACTTCCATCAACCATTACAAGTTTAGTGACTGTAAAGTTTAATTTATAAGCACTAATACCAGCATCCATAATCTTTTTTTCTTCAGAAATGAATGGGTTCAGTTTATCATATTTTTTAGCCGTAATTATATATTCTTTCGTTGGACTATAATTTTCTTTACTATAGTTATTCTGCACACCCCAAAAATGCGTTGGACAAACAAGGACATTTTTACCTGCTGAATCTGTCATAATGAACTTACCATATAAATCACTTACTTTATTAGATTTATCTGGTAGAATCATTCCAATAGAATACGACAATTCTTGTGATTGGAAAAATGGATTGGTATCTCTAAGTCTTGCTGAGATATTATTAGTAACTTTCAGAACACTATCCATTTTTTCTTTAATTGGTTTGTTAAGTTCAGCCAGTTTCTCTCTGACAGCTTGATCATGCTCTGCCAAGAACTCCTCAAGATTAGCTATTTCAACAACTGTCCACTCCCCATTATCAAGCTCACGCATTTTGACTTTTAATATAAAATCTTTTTTTAATTGCTTGTCGTTCATTTTTAAGGAAACAACAGCTATCTTTCCATCTTTTTCTGTTTTTTCAACACCCTTATATTCCATGCCTTGTGCGTTAGTGCGGCTACTTAGTGCCTGAGCTGCTGCTTTACCATTGTTTTCTGTATTATTTTCTTTTCCAGCAGTGTTCTTGTTCTCATTATTCGCTGGTTTCTCAAAGCTTCCTGTTTCAACATATTTCTTAGTTTGGTTAGTCAATTCATCTACAACAATACCACGCATGGCCTTGACTATACCTAATATAAGAGCATTGTCATTGCCCTGTAGTTCTTTACCTATAAAACTATCAAAGGCCCTTCCGTAAAGGGAATTCATATCTACATGCTGTTCAAACTTAACTAAATCATGCTTTTCAACAGATGTCTTTATAATACCAAGGGAATATGCTGGTGTCTTTACCCAATAAAGAAAATAAAACAAAGCGCCTGCGATAATAATTAAAACGATGCCTGCAATCCCCCATTTTGCTTTATTACTTTTTTGTTCTTCTCCCATTTTAAAACCCCCTTAATTTTTATTATAGCACTTAAGGAGGAATTATTCTTAAAAACAGCGTTAAACAAAATAGCCCTGAAAGATTGCTCCTCCAAGGCTTAGCCAGCATATTTCATTTTCTTGCAAGTATAACTATATCAGATTTACTAGGTGTCTTTCAATGTCTTTTAGTGTCCTCTTTTTAAAATCATAATTCAGTTTTACCCTGCTCCTCAAACGCTCCAAGAGCTAGATTATGAACTTTAAATAAGTATCTGCTTGTATATCCCATGTCAACAGCTATCTGTTCCCAGGAGCGTTGGCATAAGTATCTAAGTTCTAGTAAAGTCTGGTATTCAGGATTTTCTACTCTTTTTATTTTTCCTGCTATTTCACGTTTCAGATCTACCAGCCAATCGATATCAGCATTGATTTCGTTTTGTAGGTCTACTATCTTAACTACCACATCTTCCATTTGATGCACGTTCCTAGTAGCATTGCCAGGCATATCACTAATGGTATTGGTAGCTTTGGTAGCCAACTCATTTAAACTACGTACTTGTTCAAGCTTACTGTTTATCCTTTGGTCAATCCTATAAGCCTGGCTTAGATATTCTTTTGCGTTCATTGCATTCTACCTCCTCATGAGTAATTAAATAATCCAGATACCAGCGTGCCTTGCGTAAATCCTCTAGTCCGTTCTTTAGTTTCCAACGCCACATATATTTCAGTATGTTGGCAGTGCAAACCGCAGCTATACCAACAAGTCCTTCTGTCGCAGCTTCGATAGCCATAATGCATTCTACTTTCCCATTGGTGTAATGCTTGGGATGATTAACCTTATCTTCCATCTCAACTTCCTCCTATCTGTGCTTTCACTGCATCTATCAGTGAAGCTTGGGTTACATTCTTATTTTTCAAAGCTTTGATTACTCTTTCATCAATGGTCCCCTTGGTAACAATGTGATGGATAATCACCGTTTCCTTTTGGCCTTGCCTCCAAAGTCTGGCGTTAGTCTGTTGGTATAATTCCAAGCTCCAAGTAAGTCCATACCAGATGAGAGCCGAGCCACCAGACTGTAAATTTAATCCGTGACCAGCAGAAGCTGGGTGAATAACCGCTACCGGAATATTCCCGGCATTCCAGTCTTTAATATCCTGACTGCTTTTGAGCTCTCGAACTTGTAAGTTTTTCTTAATAGTTGCCAGATCGTGCTTAAACCAATAAGCAATTAACACTGGTTTGCCATTGGCTGCTTCTACTAAATCTTCCAAGGCTTCTACTTTTCTGTCATGAACGTGGATGACATTGCCTCTGTCATCATAAACAGAGCCATTGGCCAGCTGCAGCAACTTATTGGAAAGACCACCGGCATTTTTAGCATCAATCTCACCGCCAGATAACTCTAGTACCATTTCTTTTTTCAAGGTTTCATAAACCTTTTGCTCATTTTCGTTCATCATGACCTCCACCACGTTATTAATCAGCTCTGGCATCTTCAAATAGTCCGTGGACTTCATGCTTATACAAATATCTGAAACCTTTTCATAAATGGCCGCTTCTGCACCAACCTTAGGCTTGTAGCTAAACACCACCATTTGATTACGTTTATCGGGTAAAAAGTACCGTTCTCTAAAGCCAGTAATAAACCTGCCTAACCTTTGCCCCATGTCCAAGATACCAATCTCAGCCCATAAATCCATTAAGCCATTAGGACTAGGTGTCCCCGTAAGTCCAACCATCCTTTTGACTAACGGTCTTACCTTCTTTAAAGCCCTAAACCTTTTACTCCGTCCATTCTTAAAGCTGGAGAGCTCGTCTATAACCACCATATCAAAGTCCCACCGATAGTTTTCTACCAGCCACTCTAGATTTTCCCGGTTTATTACATAAACATCCGCTTCTGTTTTAAGCGCCGCATTTCTTTGGTGATCTGTTCCCACCACAACGCTTAACCTTAAATCACCTAGATGATTCCACTTGCCGGCTTCATTGGGCCAGGTATCTCGTGCCACACGAAGCGGTGCAATAACCAGGGCTTTGGAAACTTCAAACCGTTCCAGCATCAGCTCACGGATAGCAGTTAAAGCAATGACCGTCTTACCAAGGCCCATATCCAAAAAGACTGCTGCCACCGGATGTTCCAGAATAAACTTCTCTACATACTTTTGGTAATCATGCGCCTCGTATTTCATCAATTATCCTTTCTATCTGTTCCTCTCCGTCAAGAACATAAACCTTAAAGCCGAGTGCCCTAAGTTGTTTGTGCCTTACTCTTTGCATGGCTCTTGGTTTTTTACCGGGAGCCTTTACCTCCACAAAGCCAAGCTTACCTTTAGGAAGAAGCACCATCCTATCCGGCATACCAAAGAATCCTGCACAAACCAGCTTCAGACATAATCCTTTGTTTTTTCCTACTTCCTTCACCAACTTCAGTTCTATAGCCTTTTCTAGCATCTTTTTTCCTCCATGTGTGTCACCTGAGTCAGGTCCTTCCGTAACTCTCTATATAGGCCTTTTTATATTTTATAAAAACCTCCTATAGGGACTTTATATATAGACATGACACAGGTGACACGCTTTTATTCTTCCGTAAAAGGTGGTTTTAGTCTTAAACCCACTACCACTCTTGCGTTATGGGTTCTCCTCCTGGTAAATCCTGCCGTCTCCAAAGCTACATAAAAGTCAGCAGAATTTCGTACATATTCGCCAATTCTATAACTGTACGCTCTATACTCGTCATACAAAGCACCAGATTTTTCTGTAAAGTTTTCCCCTACTTCACAGCACTCATCCAAGAAATTACCAAACCAGTCATTCTGCTTTCTATATTCAGCAATAGCCTTTTCTACGCAAGGAGGTTTTTGGGGTTTAAAGTCTTGTTGGATTACGTCTTTCGCTCCCTCCATAATCCACTTCAGAATATAGCCACCGGCATTCCTGTACAGGTAGTCGGCATAGTTCTTGATATCGCTTTTCCCCTCAATCTTGGCATTAAACGGTATTACGATAAGCCGTCTCCATGTCCCTTCGTCATTAGCGCTTACCTTGGGTAAATGATTGGTATAAAGCACCAAAGTATGACTGGGAGTAAATTTAAACGGTGCCTTATACTTCTTTTCTGCGTAAATATCATCCGTAGAACAGAGTTGCTTTATCACAGCACTGTTAAGTCTCATTCCTTCCTCTAACTCGGCGGCAATAATAAGTCTTTTACCTTTAAGCTCTGCCATTTCAGGTTTCACGTTCCTTTTGCAGCCTACTGTTAGGGCATCCGCAGACATGTTCCCTGCATAGGTTCCCATAACCCGCGCTATGGTATTCCAAAAGGTAGACTTGCCATTGCGCCCTTCGCCATAGGAGATAATAAGTGCTTCTTCCCTGACTTCGCCCACAGCTACAATTCCGGCTGTTTCTTTGACATACTGGATAAGCTTCTTATCCTTGCAAAAGAAAATGTCTAAGGCTGACAGCCACAGTTCCTTGCCGGCTTCATCCGGAGAACAACTTGTCTGCTGAGTAATGAAGTCAGCCGGATCTGGTTCTTTGGAAATTCCGTCCCTTAGGTCAAAAGTTGCTCCCGGTACGTTTAGCAAATACACATTACTGTCCAAATCGTTAATATCAATGCCCAGCATTGGCTTGGCAGCCAAAAGGGCTGTTATTATGTAACGCATATCCCTGCGCTTTAGGACAAAGATAAGGTATTGCTTGGCATTAAGGTATTCTTGAAGCAGCTTATATTGCCCTTCACCCAGCGTAGCCTCCAGTTTTTTCCCGCCGGCATTCAGTTCTGCCTCTGAAATGCCTGTCGCAACAAGGGCTTCTTTGGCTTTGGCTAAGTCATCATAAGCATCTGCTAACTGCAAGTCCAAGAACTCTTCCATAGCGCCTACGGCTTCCTGCTTAGATTCCACCCAACGCTCGCCATTAAAGCGTAAATAATCAGTGGCTTCGGTGTAACACAGTTCGTTGCCATACTCCCTGGCCACCATCTTGGCTTGCCCAATATCTGAGAAGTCTGCCGGCCTTAATGACCTGGGAGTAAAATCTTTGTCGTACTTCTCAGGTGGAATATACCCTTCTTCCTTTTGCACCTTCTGAGCAAACTTCTTGGCACTTCCCCATATGGTACTCAGTTCTTCATCAGAAAGCGGTGGCTCACATTTTGCTGCCTCTTCTTGGAATAACTCGTATGCCCTTTTATCTGCACCGTAACGTTTTACTACCCGTCCGGCAAAGCGAGACAAGGTACTGTTACGCTGGCCTTTGGGAATGCTCGGCTTTAAGAACTGGTCGATATTCATATATCCTTCATGCCAAATAAGATTAGTTGCATCAGAACCAAAGATAAACCTGGCTGCATCTAAAGCATTGCCATCAAAGAAAGGACACTGCTTATAGATGGCACGTTTAAGTTCTGCATACTTCTTGGCATCTGTCATTGGCCCGTGTGGAAAGTACACATGGTGCCTTGGCCTTGCAGCCTTGCCGTCCTTCTCTTTCATGTTGTTCCTGCTTGGTACCACCACGAAGCTTACGCCTGGAAACAACCGATCATAGTTTTCCGGATAAATCCATGACAGTGGATCTTCTGAATGGTCATTGTCGCAATCCATGACCGCCACATTCGTTAGCTCAAAGTTACCAATGTTTCTGTAGTTCTTAGCAAACCTTGCTGTTACATGGTCAAAGCTTGCAGCCTTCACCATGGCTTCCTTGCTATCCACTTTGTATTCATTGGGATACAAACAGTTTTTAGGGTTGTTCCTACAATCCGCCGCATATAAGCTAAATTCCATTTAGGCTCTCTCCTTTACGGTTACATACCGTATCTTCTTTTGCTTGCTTTTGGCATAAGCTATTTCCTTCTTCATTCCCGGACTTCTCCGGTCCCCAAATACCCATAACTCAGTGCATTTATTTAAAATGACCTCGTTAATCGTGTATATTCTTCCCCTATCCTTATCGTCCATAAACTGTGGATATAAAAGGTGCGGAGCCATCGGTATTCGGTTCTGCCGCAGGACAAATCTACAATATGCTTTTGCCCTTTCTACGTTTCTTGCTACTTCTCCGCTATATGGACTGCAAACATAAATCAAATGCTTAAATTCTTTTTCATACCTGTTCACTACGCCTAGCGCTGCATCCATGGTTGGATCACGATAGGCCTTATGTATCTCTTTAACCATCTTTTTTACTCCTTCTTATAAAACTCACATTCATAGCCATCAGCCCTAAGCTCCAGGCCTTTTGCCCAGCCAGGCACTTCGCCCATGATTGCTGTTATATCTTTTAAACTTGCTTCTTTACCTGCCTCAATTACCACTTCATCGTGGACGTGCATTACTATTTGGTATCCTGCTTTATTAAGTCTTTGCATTGCTTCAGCTAAAAGGTCACGAGCCGTGGCCTGCACTATATTTTCCACTAGCTTTGGTCCATAGGTTTCCAGCCTCTCCCATTTCTTAGCTACCCCGGTGCCTTCATAGGTAATGGCGTCTTTGCCAAATCTATTAGGCGCTATTTGTGGTTTCACATAAGAAATTCGTCTTCCGGAAGGAAGTGTAATAAGGAGCAAACCTTTGCTATAAGTAAAAACAAGATTCTTATAGCTCACGCTGGTCCTTTGCTTAACTGCTGCTAAAGCTGCTCGGTCTACATCCCACCAAAGCTTCACTATTTTAGGATTGGAGTTCCTCCAGCTATCTACCAATGGCTGCAGTTCCTCTTCAGCTACTCCCATATCCAAGGCTCCCATAGCTATCAAGGCTCCTACGGAACCACCGTAGCCTAGAGCCAGCTCTGCGATTTTACCTTTCTGCCTTAAATGGCCATTAATGCCATTCTTCTCAACCGGTACGTGAAACATCTGAGAAGCTGAGGCACAATAAATATCTTTGCCTTCATGGAATACTTGCATCCGCCAGGTTTCACCTGCTAGCCAGGCTATAACCCTGGCCTCAATCGCACTGAAATCTGCCACACAAAACTTCTGCCCATTAGGTGGAATAAAGGCTGTACGGATAAGTTCTGATAGAACATTTGGTACTGAATCATAGAGCATTTCCAAAGCCGGAATATTTTTCTGTGCAACCAGTGCTCTGGCCTCAGCTAAATCTTTCATGTGATTCTGGGGCAAGTTTTGTACCTGTACCAATCTGCCGGCCCAGCGTCCAGTCCTGTTTGCACCATAAAATTGTAGAAGCCCGTGCGCCCTGCCACCATGACACACTACACTTTGCATAGTTTGGTACTTCTTAACGGAAGATTTGGCCAATTTTAGTCTTAGCCCCAATACTTCTTTTACCTTAGGTGTGGCCGTCTTTAAGATTTCCTTGATGCCTGCCTTATCTAAGCTTTCAGAATTAATACCTTCATCAAGAAGCCAATCTCTAAGCTGCATTACACTATTAGGGTTATCCAACCCAGTTAGTTCCTTGGCTCTCTCCATTGCTCTACTGCGAAATGCTGTATCCATTTCCAATGCCGCCGCAACAAAGTCCTTATCCAAAAGAACTCCTCTATCATTTATTTCCTGGTCCAGGCAGTAGTTATCCCACTCCGTTACCGGGAAGTTCTTCATCTTAGCCTTTATGGCAAGCTCTACCTCTACATCTCGCCGGTTATACGCCTTAAAGACTTTCCATTTGTCCGGTGCTTCACTTGGCAAGTGCCCATTTTTACAGAAGTATTTGATGAGGTCCTTACCCTCAGCCATCTTCTGTTCCTTTAAGCCCATAACCGTGCTGACACCCACCAGGGACATCGGCATGCCGAGCTCTCCGGCCCAGACCATGGAACACCTCCAACTTTTTGGTGAAAGCCATTCCATAAAGTGCCTTGATAAACAAATGCGCTCAAACTGTGCATTAAAAGCCCATTTAGTTACGCTGTCATCCTTAATGGCCTTAATAATATCTTCCGGCAGCTTCTCTCCCTGAGCTAAGTCCACAACTTCTATTGGGCCTTCATCTAAAGCATAGGCAAAAAGCAGAATCCTAAAGTCTTTAGCATTGCAGTATTTATACACGCCGCATTTAGGCAAATCAAAAGATGAATATGTTTCTATATCTATGCTCAGTGTCTTCATAACTTTGGAAAGGAAGCAGGACAAGCCTGCCTCCTTATTTCCTCCTAACCCAAGAAGTCTTCATCAGCTTTAGTGGAAAAGTCTGCTGCCGCACTGCTTCTGCCCCCTAAAGGTTCTCCATCTTCCAGTTTTTGGATATTACCAAGCCCTGCTGCAATTCCTTTATTGCCATTGGAATTGAAAGCATAGAAGGTAATGGACACTCTGCCATAGCAACCGGAATACAGCTCGTTCTGGTCCAAAATAGGATTGCAGTCTTGATCCACAATCTGTGGTGCCACCTTGCTGTTTGCATTGATAAAGAAGGCATCAGCATAAGCTTCGTCTTCTCTTTCTAAATCACCATCACGCAGTGGCATCTTAATGGCAAAACGTTTAGGTACCTTGCCGCCAAACTTAGACACACCATTTTCCATGGCTGCATCAATAGCTTTGTTAACAGCTTCGATAGTTTTCTTATCCTTTTTGGGAATAATTACGGATACGCTATATTTAGGTTCAGAGCCATTGATAGCTTTGGGTTCCCACACGTTTGCATAAGACAGTCTTACCTTGCCGGTTACAACCTTGGTGTTTCTCATATTGTTATTAGTCATTTTTAAAATCCTCCTTGGCATCAGCCATAATAATTTCCTCACGCTTGTCCGTTACCGGTACTAAGCTTAATTTCCCTTGGGGCTTAACTACATAGGCCCCTAACACTTCATTAAATCTTTCCTTGCCCATCATCTTTTCCATTTCGGTTAGGGTAATAAGACTTCTGCGATACAGTTTGTGATAACCTGCTTCCCTGGCAGCCTCAGCCACCAGCTTTTCATCCGTAAACTTGCGGTTGGTCTTACCGGCTACCAGCTTAAAGCCCTGCCACTTCTTACCATGATTAATGGCCGCGTCTGCTGCATAGCTGTAAATCTCTTCTGCCCACTTGGTAAGGTGCTCAATAGTGCCTAGAATCTTTTCTACTTCCTCATCAGTCAAAATGGGAGGTACTGCAAAGTCATCCCTGGCAACACTGAGGTTTGCCTCTGCCCTTGCCCTGCATAAAGCCTTAGCTTTACAGAACTGGCAATGCGGGCCGGGAGTGTATTCTCCCCTGCCTTCAAAAGCTAAAAGCGCATATGGCTTTAGCTCTTTTTCTGCCCAGGCCTTAAGGTCTTCTACCTTAACTACCCAGGTGTCTACGTTATCCCGTCTCGGCTGATAAATTGTTAGCTCAACCTCCGGAATAGCATAGAGAAAATCAAACAAGGTAAGAGCTCCTAGTGCATAAAGCATCATTTGAGGATTATGATCAGCTGTTACTAAAACGCCCTGGCCATATTTGAAATCGATTACATGGAGCTTGCCGTCCGCTACGATAATGCAGTCTCCCGTACCAAAACCTTGTGGTACATAGCAGCTAAAGTCTAGATGCTGCTCAATAAGCATAAGAGGCGCCTTACAGGTAGCTTTGGCCTGCTCATACTGTTCTAAAACGTAAGAAGTGTAATCGTTAGTGTAAGCGTCCATTTCTTGACAATCGAATTTCGTCTTAGGCTTAGTACGTTTTTGTCCCAGGGCCTTATGCAATTTGTACTCGCACCAGGCATGAGCTGCTGTACCTTCTTCAGCAGCTTCTGACGTTTGGTCCTCAAATTCCAGTTCCAACCTGGCAGATGGCGTACATTTAAGCCACCTATGACTAGAAGAAGCGGATAGTACCGCATGCTCCGTCATAATTCATTGGCAGCCTTGTATAAAGCTGCATAATCTTCAGGCTTCACTGCAGATACTTTTTCTGCCCCAAAAGACACTAAAAGCTGTTTAACTTCAGCCGTCTTCCCAGACCTAGACTTACTAGCTAAAAGGCCTCTTACAGCTTCTAAATCCAATTTTGGAATGCCTTCAGCTGCCTTTTTGCCTTCTATCTTGTCAGCAAGCCTGCGAAGCTCAGAAACGATTTCTTTGGTTTCCATAAGTAATACTTCCTTTCTAAAATTGAGAAAAGTCGGTAAAAATACTGTTCATAATTTGCAGGTCCTTACCAGTTAAAGAAGTAGCTAATTTCTTTAGTAGTTGCGCCTGAACCGGTGACAAAGTCTTACGGCCTGGATGGTACCAATCCTCAACCTTGACTCCGCCGCCGTATCTTCCACGAACAGTTACCAGGGGGTAAACAAGGGTGAGTTCTTCGATGTCAGTTTTGATTGTCCGTGTAGTAACACCAAACTCTGCTGCCAAATTAGAAATCTTATCCTGTCTTCTGGCAGTCAAAACTTTCATAATCGCAGCTCTACGTTCATCGGTTCTCACCCTTGTTCACCTTCTTTCCTTAACTCTGTCCTAAGATTAGCTTTTAAAGGTGAAGCTTTCTTTCACCTTTAAAAAAGTTTTTTCAAAAAAAAAAAATAGGAGCCAGACAAATAGCTTTAATAAGCTACTCGCCCGGCTCCTATGTCACAATGCATGGTGCTCAGTGCTAAGTATTATATTATGAAATTTTCTTGATACCAATTTCTTTTTTACAGCGCCAGCATTTTTGGAAGTAATCAGGATTCCATCCCGACGGCATCTTGCTTTCTTCCATTAATTCCGACCTAGTGTCCACTGCCGTATCTATCAAGCGTTCAGAGCCACATACTGGGCATGCAATACTTTTTTTACAGTATTCGGTTCCGTCAGCTTTCTTTGACGGAAGAAGAACTTTTACTACATGGCCACACTTTGAGCAATGTGCCGACGTAGCAATCTCCTTATTACCCAAGCATGCCTCCAGCTCTCTTTCCGTCAGGATAACCTCTCCACACTCATCACAAATAACAGCCTTTTGCATCTTACATTAATACCTCCTCCAAATAAACTTGTTGCCATATAAAAATGCCAAAGCAAAGTATCCATAACGGATAAGTGCTTTGGCATAAATTCTTCGGTATAACCGGATTCGTGCGCTTAAAGCTATGATGAAACTTTTGGTACCTCTTGCATAAGCCGTAGCAAAGCCGCCAGCGATATTTCTTCGTAAACCTGGCCCTTCCCTTTAACCCTTAAGCTCAAGGAACCGTCTTCATGCCGTATTGGCTCACCAATAGGCAACCTCTTTTTGGGAGTTTTTATTAACCGTACCATATTTAACAGCTATCCCCTTTCCTAGAATGGAATTTCATCATCAGGAACTACTTTTGTCACAGCTACTTTAGTTACCGTTTTTTCCCCTGGCTTTATCATCATATACTGATCAATGGCACTCTTAATCTCAGGAATAATGTGGTTTCTCCTCATAGATCTTCTTATTTTGCTATAAAGCAGTTCAATGCCGTCCAAAAAATAAGGATCAGGAGAATCTACGCTGCTGCATAGCAAAGAAGTCGTATTAAAGTCTTTGTGGATAAATATGTCATAACCAGTAGATCCACTAGCATTATTAATTACATCCATAACGTAAACTCTGGTTTTAGAAAGAATATTAACATAGAAGCAGTTCCCATTGATTGAAAAATCACGATCCTTACCACGATTGTAAACAATTTCATTATTATACTTTGGATACCCAGATGTATCATCAACCCCATCTTGGACTGCGACTACCGTAAATAGCGGATGGGCAACATACGGCTCGCCATTGTTATCATCGTATTCCATAGGCAGGTTTGCCAACTCATCCTTTGGTTCCAAATTCCAAATTAGCGAATCGTCTTCAGTATCCCGAGATAACTTTTCCAAAAAATTCAAGATGTATTCGTCAGTTTCGGTTAAACTGGCGAAATTCTTTCCTATAAGCTCCTCAAGACCAACATCCAGTTTTTTCGCAATCTTAATAAGAATTTCGACATTAATAACGGAAGTAACTTCCTTTTTCAGCCTAGAAAGGTACCCCTGGCTTGCCTCTATGCTCTTCTCAAGTTCTCCCAACGTAAGACCTTTCTGCTTGGTCAAAAAATAGATGTTGTTGATGCACCTGCTCCGGTCGAAATAACTGTCCATAAGTTCACCCTTTCCTTTTTCTGCAAACATAGTACTGCTTTTTGCGGTTCTTGTCAATAGATTATTAACATTTTGTTAATTTTAAGTTTATTCACAGGTAATTTGCAGATTGTGAATTATTTTTTTACGTTTTGCAAAATGTTAATTTTATTACATATAGCCAAAATAACTTTGCCTTTCTCTGCTGCCAGAACAGTTTTACGCAAAGTAAATGCATTCTCTTGTAGTTTTCATTGCATTTAAGTTTATCATGTTCTCATTATATCAACCGAACATTTGTTTGGCAAGTGGCCCAATGCGACATATTTATCGTACATAACCATCCACTTAGTACATGTGGTAATCTAACCATTATAAATTATTTTCATGTAGATATTTAGAGCCTTCAGTCGATATTGCTACTTTTAAAACCAGGCCGGGCCTCGGGCAAAAAAATAACCGGACCAGTTGCAAAGAACCAGCCCGGTGTTAAAAACAGTATGCATTTCAAATCTATTGTATACAACAGTAATTGAATTCATATTCCAGAAGATATTATTCTTTCAGTTATTTACTCCTAGAACCTTTATCTCCTCTTTCTTCATGTCCTGTCAAACTGTCATCAGAACTTGGTTGCGGCTGTGGTTGTGGTTGCTGTTCTCCTTTAAAATGTATCATATTTTATCTCTCCTTTACAATATTTTAAAAAAACATGTGCCAAAATAAAACAATACGGCTAGTCCTAATGATGCATACATGCTATATTGTGCATGAATCAGTGACTCTACCCGCTTTGAATTATTGCTGTATAGTCTTTGGTACAACATATCCAAAGTATCAATATACTGATTATCCAACGAACTGTTGTCAGTTTTACCGGCCAATTTTTCATTAACCTCACTTCTTATACTCTTAGGTCCGCCTAAATAAATTGCCTTATAACGGTGCTGAGCATAAATTGCAAAGAACAGACTTACCAACTGTAAAAAGACAACAATAGTAACCATGGTAAAGATCAGCATATAGGTAATGTTCTCCGGCTTATACGTTATGATTAAAGATGTAGCCGACAATGTTGCCATGACAACAAAAGAAAAGGCAGCCTGCATATATCCGGCTTGCTGAATAATGGAATTTTCCCGTGACACCTCAGCTTCATAAGAAAACAAACTTAGTTTTTTAATCTGCTCACTTTTAGCTTCTTGAAATTCCAACATATATCGACCTCCTTAAAAGCTACAGAATTTTAGGTAAAATAAAGTCAACTATTTGTTTTGCTATTTTGGCTGATTCTTCACTGCCAAAATTTATATTGTCTTCATCATCTACCCGGTTAAATCCCTGCATGGCAGTATTTTCATGACCATAAGTCGCAAACTCTAAAAAACCAGTAGTTGCACCAGTTGACTTTATCTGCAATGCAACAATGTATCTTATGGGTATTATTTTGTATGTCCTATTTCCTAAGTTAAATATGCCCCCCTGTGTTCTGTCAATAACCACGCATTTGTCATACACAAACAAATTGGCTCCACGGCCATCAAGAAAGTATACCGGTTCGCCAAGTACATTACTTACTGGGCATACCGGTATTTTCTTTTCTTTGGGTTCACTAGAAAAAATCCCCATTTGTAATCTGCCTCCCTACTATAAAACATTTAAAACCTTATATTTTAATTATATAGCTCCATTGTTTTTCACACAATCAAATGTTAGAATTAACTTACAAAATTATTTTTTAGATAAGGAATTGAAATGATAACCCTGTCTGGAAATTCCAAGGAAATTTTATATCTATCTTCAAAAGACAAGCATTTGGCCCAGGTGATCTCCAGCATAGGACCAATATCTTATGCACCGCATAAAGATGGCTATGCCTTTCTTGTGCATGAAATCATTGAACAAATGCTCTCGGTTAAAGCCGGAGCTAAAATTTATGCTCGGCTAAAGGTTCTATGTGGTGGTAGGATAACCATTAAAGCTGTTGGCAAACTTTCTGCCAAACAAATAAAAAGTATCGGTACCTCCAAAGCAAAAGTTGGCTATATACAAGCACTAACTAAAGCCTTAAAAACAAAGGAACTTGGCTTACCCTCTCTCAGAAAATTAGATGATGATGATGTAATAAAAGCTCTAACCTCTATCAGAGGCCTGGGCATATGGTCAGCAAAAATGTACCTTATCTTTGTTCTAAACAGGAACGATGTGCTTCCTTACGAGGATGCAGCTTTTCTGCAATCATATGAATGGCTATATAAAACAAAAGACCGCTCCAAAGAAGCGGTCAAGAAAAAATGTAAAAAGTGGAAACCCTATTCATCCATAGCTGCTCGATACCTATATAGAGCATTAGATGAAGGGCTTACAAAAGAAGAATTTCATTTAGTTAGACAAAGGAGATCGTACCAGATGACTAGGGAAGAAAGATCTTGGCATCCAGCTTTTATTAAATATATGAATTTTATAATTCATCATCCAAACTACAAAGGGCTAAAAATCGAGAAAAAAGCCGATGGTTCGTACAAGTGGCTTGCACCAGCTGAATCTGAGGTAGGACAACAAAGGATTGAATGGTGCAAGAAAAAAGCCAGAGAATTAGGAATTCCTATCAGACCTGGTGTTTATGCTGATGTAATGTTAGCTATTCATCCTACTAAAAAGAAGATCTGCCAAACGTGTGGCAAGGAAATGTCACTTTATTATCACTATCCAAATAGGCAATTTTTAAAAACTTTAAACAAAGTTTTTAATAGTTCTTTTACCGAATGCGACCACATTTCATATATTTATGATGCTCTAATAGCTATGGGTGTCAACAAAAAGGACATTGCTACATTCTTAATAGCAAAAGGGGACTTGAGCATAGATCCTATAGCAGCTTCTAAGGAAGAAATAATCGACTCTCTAGAATTTGCCTGTCGAAAAGGTGGCAAAAAATGCCTTGGCCCTGGTGCAATGTCTAATTTTCCAGATCGCTTTGATGGATTTCACTCCTACAATAGATGTTGCCGGTCTTCTCAAGATAAAGGTAGATCCAAAGAAAACCTCAAGTCCTATGCACAAGACAGAAGAGCTTATGAATATTGGAGTGATGGCAACATTCATGCGGCCAATCAATTTATGGGCAGTCAATTCTTCAGCAATATTTCGGCAGATCATATCGGCCCCATTTCCCTTGGTTTCATTCACGATTCTCGTTTCCTACAACCAATGAAAAGCAATGATAATTCTTCAAAAAGGGACAGGTTACAGTTAAGTGACATAAAAAAGATTATTGCTATTGAAGATCTTACACATATTGACTCTATGTCTTGGTATTCTAAGAAGATTTGGAAGTTCATAAAAGCCCACTATCTTAGCAACAAGGATAAAATTAAAGGACAATATAGAGACGCCTTAAAACAGAATATGTCTAATTACATGTTTATCCTATGGTCAATCATGGAAAAGTGTAAATCTAAGGGACAAAATTTTTTAGTAAAAGCCCTTCTAAGTCCGAATTTTCATTATTTTGAGTATTCTTATGAATTTAATGAGCACGGAGAGATCGTAGCTACTTCTCCTCGTCATATTACTGGCAGAAATCGTGACGAAATAAATAGATATGTTAGAATTGCACTATCCTCGGTATACGATTACCACAAAAAAGAAAACAGGCAACGTCCGCAAGCGTTAACTAAAGGTGAGCAAATATCTTTAGAAAATTTATGCCAAGATATAAATTCTAATCGTAGTACCTCTTCTGTAAAAACAAAGCTAATAGCTTTGATGATTAGCATACAAGATAGGATAGTTAACTCTCTCTAAACAAAAAAGAGCTAAAGCATAAAGTTTGCTTTAGCTCTTTCAGTATTGTTACATTCACTGTGGTGTGGTCACCCCTGTAACATTTTCTGTGGTTTCGAAAAATTTACTTTTTTGCCAATTTTGGGCTGTTGCAAAATCTGTGGTCAGGCTGTCACAAAACTGTGGTTG
>Ga0268357_101075_pt1 | contig 22642 bp, 20 predicted proteins | sample BioMet10_FD_192466 | JGI IMG/M metagenome (GOLD analysis project Ga0268357, IMG submission 192466) | Sewage microbial communities from Oakland, California, United States - Biofuel 10 (Illumina Assembly) | ecosystem: Engineered > Wastewater > Sewage > Unclassified | place: USA: California... | reverse complement strand
CCTTGACAGATTCTATACTCTTATCTTCAAGATAAGGAAATAATGATTCCGGCAGTTTAGCCAAGCTATGCGCAGGCAAGCCTTGCAAGTAAGCCTCCTCTTGCATAGTAACGGCCTGCCTTGTTTGGGCATTATATCGCCATAATATTATTTTGGCAGACTGAACTGCTAACTCAAAATGCTTCTGCAATACCCTTGTGTCAAGCTGCTCTTCTTTAGGCATCATCTTTTTTCCCCCCATGAAAACAAAGCCTAATACCCCTTTTAGTCATTTTATCACAGGTTATGTTATTTGCACCAATATTTTAAAGGTCTGATTGCTAAAAAAAGAAACTACCTGCCAAAATGGTAAGTAGTTTTGCAAAATGTAAGCTTATTATTACCTGCTATTTGGCTTTTTATGGTACTCCATAAAGAGTACACATCTTATTATTCTATAAACTTTAAGAATGCTTCAGCTTGCACTTTAAGTTGTGCTATTTGTTCTGCTGTAAATACCAGTGGTGCTCCGCCAAAAACTTCCGGAGGTATAGCCACGCCTACTAAGTGTTCGGCCATGGGAAGCATTCTAATCTTACCAAAAAGCTCTACTAATTTAGCTCTGGAACCTGCACCTGTAGATTTGCCTGCTACGTTGCTTACCGTAACCTTCTTGCCTGTAGCGGCAGCGCTACCATAATCACCGGCAATCATAGGTCTGGACAACCAATCAAGCAAATTCTTTACTATTCCTGGATAGCTATAATTATATTCAGGGGAAAATACCCAAATACCATCAGCAGCCTTCACTGTTTCCCTTACCTTAGTAACAAACTCAGGAGCAGGAAATTCCATGTCTTGATTAACAAAAGGAAGCGCAGTGTAGTCCAAATAGGAAACCTCTGCTTTGCCCTTTAAAAGCTTTTCTACCTCACCGGCCATTTGGCGATTAAAAGAACCCTTACGCATTGAACCAACCACAAATAAAATTTTCTTCATCTTATTTCTCCTTTTTTAAGCCCATTTTTTTGCCCAGCTCATAGGCTGCAGCACAATCTTGCGGAAACACTTCTTCTTTTTGTCTCTTTTTATTTTCCACATTAAATATAGCATGCTCATATTTAGAATAATCCGGATATTGCCAAGTATTGTAAGAATATAATATTTCCGGCTTTACCTTAAACATCGCTTGAACGAAGCGCTCTACGGGATTAAGAGAAGCTTTATATGGTGCAATTTGTTCAGGTTTAGCATTCATGGTATAAATAAAAGCAGTAGGCAATTTGCCTGGGAACACGGATGGTCTTTCATTGTTGTAAATATAATATGGAAAAACTACACGTTCCAAACATCCGGCCATGAGAGCAGAAATATGCATAAAATAAATTGGCGCGCCAAAAATTACGCCATCTGCTTTTTCTATTTTTTCCAAAACCGGTTTTAACTCATCTTGCCAAACACAACGATGCTTGCCGGCAACAAGCTTACAAGCAAAACAACTCATACACCCTTTAAAATTCAAATCAGAAAGCTGTATAAACTCTGTTTGTGCTCCGGCTTCCTTAGCGCCTTCCATAGCTTTTTTGAGCAAGGCAGCAGTATTACCATTTTTACGTGGACTTCCGTTGATAGCCAAAATTGTCATTTGTGTCACCTTCTTATGCATATGTATTATAGCACTAATTTGTAATCTTTATCCGTTAGGTGCTATAATTATTTTACAAAAAGCCAAGAAAGGGGTACTTTATATGGGAATCTTAGATTTCTTAGATGATAAAAATACCGCTTTAGTCTATGACGAACAAAAAGGTACGGAAGATTGGAAAGCTGCCAAAGAGAAATTAAAAGCAGCCGGCATCAAAATCCATACAGGTTATTATGAAAAAGAATGTCCGGTAGGAGGTTGTTGTTCTAAACTGGACATACGTGACTTTGGTCCTAAAGGACGGATTGATAGAAAAGGCTACTATATCAGAGTTGCCTTGGCAGATGTAGAAAAAGCTAAAACAATATTAGCAGTAAAATAAAAAAAGGCTTCCGAATTTGAAGTACACTTCAATTTTCGGAAGCCTTTTTCTTATTTAAAAGAATCATCAACCTTTTGTACATTTAAATCTTTAACTCTTACACTACAGAAAGCTTTCTTGATTTCCTGTTTCTCTTCATACATCTTAACATCAGCCATCTTAATCATCTTATCTACATCCACATGTTGAGAGATTCGATTATCCACTATGCCATGGCTAAGACTGATGCAATACGGTCTTTGCTCTTGGCGGTTGATTCTTTCCAAAGCAGCTTTGATACGTTGCCATACTTTTTCGGCTTGTTCCACATCAGAATAAGGAAATACTATTAAGAATTCATCACCGCCAATACGAATGATGTAATCGTGTTGACGAATCTGAGCATTAACCGTATTTACTGCTGTAACGATCATCTCATCACCGCAATCGTGCCCAAGGTTATAGTTTACTTCTTTTAAGCCGTTAACATCCACAAAACAAATGGAGAAGTTCATATCAATGCCCTTAGAAGCATGCGCTAAAAAACGAAGCTTAGACATACCACCTTCTCTGCTATAGGCTTTGGTCAGTGCATCATAATCAGCGCGATAGTGAATCTGGCGATAACGCTGTACTGTTTGAGCACCAAGGAATGCCGCAAAGATGGCCAAAAGCACCAAAATGACAAAAGCCGGTTGGCTAATCAAGTAGGAAAACATATACTCCATATTTTCCGTATAAAGATACGGATGTTCTTCATCTCTGGGCAACATGCCCACAATATACCATGTTTCGTCGCAATAGATGGTATGAGGTAACGTAGCATTATTCTCTGCATCACGCAATAATATATTTCTTAGCTTTATGGGAAGTGCGGTAAATAAACCATGTTCTGTATATTGTCTTAGCTGGCCTTGTTGCACTCCTGCCCATTCTTCCGGATAGCTTACATCAAACCGTCTGTTTTTGCCCTTATCAAACATGAAACCCCATTCCTGCACAGCATCATGGGAAGCCAAGTAATAACCTGCAGCATTAAGTAAAACAGGCTTATTTTCAGAAGTAATAGCATATTCCTTAAAAGCACTCAAAAAATCCTTAGCCAAATAGTTCATGACAATAACACCTAATAGCGTGCCGTCAGCCTTGTGCACAGGCATACCCAAACGAATCATAGGCTTAAAAGGCGTTTCTATTTGACCACGTTCAATATTCAAATCCAAGGGAGATACATGCAAAGCGCCGACCGGCAGATTGGCTGCTTCATAAAAATAATATCTGTCGCTCTTATTTTGCAGTTCTTCCGCCGGAACTTTAATTGCCCCCTCTCGTTTTAAATCAATACGAATTCTTTCATTACCATCGGCATCAATAAAACGCATTTGGTCATAGACATGCATCTTGTTAGAAAATATCACCCACTCTTGGGCAATTTTATCGTATTCAGCAGGATTTTCCAGTCTGGTGGCATAAACATCATGCAAATAGGAAGTGTCTGCAACTAAAGAAGAAATGCGGGCACTGACAATAGAATATTCCATCTGAACGGACCATTCGCTTTTTACTTGTGCTTTGGCAAGTTCATTTTCCAGGTCCCTTTTTTCCAGCCATAGTAAACCTGGGATAGTTACCAGAAGTAGGGCAAGAAAAATAAGAGCGAATATTTTCTTATCACCAGCGTTTACCTCAATCTTTTTCATAATAATTACTCCGGAAAGATGCTTTTGTTTTATCTTATTTCGCCACATACATATACATAATATATTATATCATTATTGAGAAATTCTACCAACTGTTTAAAATAAAAAGCAGGGCTTCCTAAGAAGTCCTGCTTTAATGCTTGTTAAACCAGTTTTAGCCAGCCTTGTAAGCCTCCATAATACTCGTTCTTAATTTATTAAGCTGTTCTTTGCAATCTCTGGCATAGGTTCCGCCTTCACCATAAGCAGAAGTTTCCCCGGCCAAGCCTCTTTCAAGGCATTTAACTCTTAAATACTGTAGTTGCAAAACCGGATCAGCCGTTTTATCAGTATTGTCATTTCTCACATCCTCAATGTAATGATGTACATCCTGTGCTTGTAAATACAAATTGTCCGGATTTCTACCATAGCTACCATAAATATTATTGGTTAATTTCTTAATACTATCTTCAATGCTCTCTATAGTACCAAGACTAGGCGTTTGACGAATAAAATTAGGATTTTGCTGACAGAAGGTTAAGAGTTTTAAGGTATTGGGAGGAATAGTGCCCATATCCTTCCAGCCTCTATTAGGTGCCAGCTCTGGATTGTTTGTAGATTCGCTTTCACGCCCGCCTTTTCTGTTGAAACCTGTATTATAAATTGTTCTGTATTTCTTATTAGTAATATCAAATTCAACAACAGTAACATTCACTATTCTACCAGGTTCTATACCTACCAAAGTAATCAGGCTTTGGCCTTCGGCACCTTTATATTGAGTAATAGCATCAGTATCAACATAAGTAGAACCTACAATCTTATAATTCTTAGCAAAACAAGTAGTTGAAACCAGCAATAGTAAAACTGCTATAAGAGCACTAATTTTTTTCATCGTATATCACCTCATGGCTATATTGTACCATAATAATTTTATTCTGCTATATTTTTTTCTTTGTCAGATTTTAAATACAAGGGAATAGCTGCTACCTGAGCAAGAACAGAAAGCGCAATCATAGCATAAATATTGATATCGTATAAAACCCCCATGAGCCAACTGCCTAAAAACCAAAACACACCAAAAGAACATTCAAATATTCCATAACCTGTAGCACGGCAATTTTTGGGAACCATAGAGGTAACAGCTGCTTTAAGAATGGACTCTTGAGCGCCCATTCCAACACCCCACAGCGCAATTCCCAGGAATAGGCTGTGCAAAGATGTACCGGTAAAGATTAAGATAGCAAAAGGAGCCGAAAGAAGAGTGGACACAACTAAAGCCTTAACTCCTTCTTTATCATAAAGAATACCAAAGAACATGGCGGCAACAGCGTCTACCAACATTGCCCCGGCATACAGCAAGGGTAATGTTTTAGCATCAAGCAAAGCTGCGCTAACATAAGTCTTGGCAACGTGCATAACAACCAAAGAATAATCAATAAAACCGAAAGCAAAAAAACTAATTCCTGCAATATAAAGAATATATTCCTTCTTCATCTTGAAAGGCAGGTATTCCTTAGGTTCCGGCTCAAAATGTTCCGGATTAGGAAACTTGTTTCTGGTAATCAGCAATAAAATAAGCGTTATAGCGCCAGGTATAGCTAGTGCCGCAAAGCAATAGGTGTAAATCTGATAAGTTGTCCCTTCCGTTTTAAACAGCATCACCAGATAGAGCAAAACAGGTCCCAAAAAAGCTCCTATTTGATCCAATACTTCCTGAATGCCAAAGCTTCTGCCTACCCCTTCCTGGGTAGCAGCAAAAGACATAATGGTATCCTTAGCCGGCTTTTTGATGGCTTTACCCATTCTCTGGATAACCAATAGTCCACATGCTGCCATCCAGCCATTTTCTCCTACCAGAGCTAAGGCAGGTACTGCCAAAACATCCAAAACATAACCAAAAATAACCATGGGCCAATATTTTTTACTTTTATCTGTTAAAGTACCGAAAATATAACGCATGGAATAGCCGATTAATTCACCAAGGCCGGAAATGAAGCCTATGGTAGCGGCAGAAGCTCCCAAAAGAGACAAATAGGCACCACGAATACTAGAAGCTCCTTCGTGAGTCATATCGGAAAAAAGGCTTACTATACCAAAAAGTATGATAAACAGCATAGCCCGAGAAATTTTTTTAGGCATTTTAATGGTCTTCTTTCATAATTTTTTCCATATTAACAAAATCAACTTGGCTTTCCTTCTTACATTTTATATATAAGGCTTCCAACAACTTGGCAAACTCTTGTTTTTCTTCTACAGAAAGCGTTTCCAAAAGCCACTCATAAAAACGTGCTTCTATGTGAGCTTTGGAATTTTTTAACTGTTCAGCTTTAGCTGTGGCGAAAAGCAATTGACTACGGGCATCCTCTGGGTTGACTTTGCGCGTTAAATAGCCTTTGTTTTCCAAATTAGCAGTTTCCCGTGCTACTGCTCCTTTATCCAAGCCTACTATTTTGCAGACTCCCGCCTGGGTAATGCCTGGGTTTTTACGAATAGCATGAATAACATCAAACTCCGATGGCCCTATGCCATCTTTTCGCAAGGTACGTACTGTAAACTTACTCACCTCTCTGGCAATTTTAGTTATCTCTCTTCTTGTTCTATCCATATAAACCTCCTGTAAAAAAAGTTGTAGCATCAACTAAATTAGATGATACTACAACTTTATTCTTTGTCAAGCCTTTTAATTATTATTAAGATAAGATTAAGATTTTAATATTGCCTTAATTAAGGGAAGATATAATACAAACAAAGGCCTAAATAAAATCATGACAATGGTATAATAAGAAAAGAATATAGGGAGGAAAAAATGAAAATATTAGTTGTAGAAGACGAACCTTCATTAAACAAAATCATTGCTAAGAGATTAAAGGTAGAAAAATATGCGGTGGACAGTGCCTTTGATGGTCAGGAAGCTTTAGACTACATTGCTGCCACTGAATATGACGCTGCCATTGTAGATATAATGATGCCCAAACTAGATGGTCTAAGCCTGGTAAAAAAATTAAGAGCCAAAAATAATTTACTGCCTGTTTTATTTCTCACGGCCAAAGACACAACTGAAGATAAAGTAGCAGGCTTAGATAATGGTGGCGATGACTATCTGGTAAAGCCTTTTGAATTTGAGGAGCTTTTGGCCAGGGTCAGAGTTCTCTTGAGGCGGAAACAAGATGTGGGAAACAACGAGCTACATTTGGCCGATCTGATTTTAGATACCAAAAAGCATACCGCCTTCCGCGGTAAACAAGATTTAAGCCTAACTGCCAAAGAATTTGAAATTTTGGAATATTTATTGCGTAATACCGGTTCTGTTCTCTCCAGACAGCAAATTCAGGATCATGTTTGGGACTTTTCCTACGAAGGAGCTTCCAATATGATTGATGTCTATATTAATTCTCTACGCAGAAAGCTTGATAACACTTCTTCTGCTAAACTCATCCACACTATTCGAGGCGTAGGCTATGTTCTTAAGGAAGATTAAGAGACTAAAAGGTTGGATAAAACTCATCATGTTCATGAAAAAACACCTTACCAACAAAATACAAGATTTACCTATTTCTATCAAAGTCACGGCTTGGTATACCCTTTTCATGACCATAATATTTGTCATGGTAGTAGGCTTTGCTTTTAAATTCTCGGAGAATATTCGCTTTCAAGCTGCCTCTCTAGCTCTGCAAAAACAAGTAGAACAAGCCGCCAAGCATCCTGATAAATTTGACGATCACGAAGATGACGTCTATATTTCCTCCTATGATGACCAGCACATGAAAGTAAGAGGCAAATTGCCTAATGGCTTACCGCCTGAGCTACCTCCTCAACCAGGCAAGGGTATTCAAAAGTTTAATCAGGACAATAAAGAATACTGGTATTATGATGTGCCCGTACTCCAAAAAAACGGCGCTGTCCGCATTATGCGTGGCGCTATTGCCATGGATAAGATAAATCGTCGGGCAGATTTATTTTTAATGGGTCTTTTGTTTGGTCTCCCTATTTTTATTATTATTGCTGCTTTAGGCGGTTACAAGATTATTAAAAAAGGTTTTAAACCAGTACGTACCATTAGTGCCACCGCTCAGGGCATTGGAGAAACCAACGACCTTTCCAGGCGTATAGATATTGGCCCCGGCCACGATGAGATTCATAAAATGGCTGATTCTTTCAACACCATGTTGACCAGAGTGGAAGCTTCGGTTGAACGGGAGAAGCAATTTTCTGCTGACGTTTCTCACGAGCTCCGTACTCCCGTAGCTGTAATTATGGCAGAAAGCGAATATGGTCGTGACTGTGCTTCTAATTTAACCGAAGCTAAAGAAGGCTTTACCTCTATTCATGAACAAAGCAAAAAAATGACCACTCTCATTAAACAGCTTTTGGAGTTAGCTAGATTGGGTAATACCGCTAACATTGCTAAAATCCCCTTTGATTTTTCCAAATTAGTTACCGAAACCTGCTCAGAATATAAAATTCTGTCAGACGAAAAACAGGTTGCCTTGCAAGAAACCATTGAGCCTAATTTAATTGTTAACGGCAACGAAGCCTTGTTGCAAAGGATTTTATCCAATTATCTGGATAACGCCCTAAAGTTTACCAAGAGTACCATTATTGTTACCTTAAACAAACAAAACGAAAAAACTTTACTTTGTGTTGCTGACAATGGAGCCGGTATGGCACCGGAGGCCCTACAAAAAATCTGGGAAAGATTTTATCAGACAGATAGTTCACGTAATAAAAAAATTAATTCCGGCATGGGCTTGGGCTTAGCCACAGTTAAAGCAATTGCCACGCTGCACCAAGGCAAGGTCTGGGCTGAAAGCCAAGCTGGCAAAGGCAGTAAATTCTATCTGGAAATATGATTTTAAGATTTATTAAAAAATCTCTTCATCTTAATTTTCCTTTAATTTTTAGCTGGTATGCTTAAGCCAGTTCAAAAATAAAGGAGGCAGTTACAAATGACTGAAGACACAAAAGCAACTTTGAACAATATGAAAAATAGCATTACTGCAACAGGAAAGAAAGTATTCTCCCCTAACCACCTAAAGAAAGGTGCCGTCCTACTAATAGTACTGGCCATAATCGGTGCCGGTGGAAAGTATTTCGTTCATCAAAATAAGGTAGAAGCTAAAACTCGTGCCATGGCTGCACGCACCACCTTACTGCAAAACATGGCAGCTCAAAACAATATTTCCTTGGTAAGTACCGATGATGTTAAAAATAAAGTAGCCGATGCTTTAGGTAAAGAGGTAAGTCAAATTAACTTCAAAAGTGTAAATCTGGTTTCCCCAACCTTTGGTAAAGATGGCGAAAAAGAAGATAACTACAAGCACGAGGACAAACATGAAAAAAATAAAAAAGATAAGAAAGAATATCGCAAGGATAACGACAGACACGAAAAGGACCTTCATCAACAAAATAAGCGCTTCAAAGAAAATAAAGAACAAACTGGTGTACCTGACGAAATATCCCAAGCAACTCCTAAGCAACAAGCTAGATCTCAAGTACAGGTTCCCACACCTCAAGCACCAACCGTTCCCGGTTTAGCCCCTAATGCTGCAGCACCTGACGCTACCGCTTCTCTTCCTGTTCCACCTGCTCCTCCTGTACAAAGACAAGCTCCCCTATTCTACAGTGTAAAGTGCAGTATGGATCAAGTTGATTATAAATTTGTAGTAAATGCCCAAGATGGCAAGATTTTACGTAGTGAAGTAGAACCCGCTAAATTAGCTTTTTTAAATAAATAATACAAAACCCCTTTGACCCCTTTAACTCCTTACCCACTTGACTTAAAGAAGACTTTAAAGTGCTATAATATAGCTAGATAGTCTTCAAGTGAGTAAGGAGTTGTTATTATGCTAAAGAAAAAATATATTACAGCCTTATCCTTGTTAGCATTAGGTTTGCTTAGCACAGCTTGCAGTTCTGCTCCTGTTAGCACAACACAAAACACATCTCCAGCTCAAGCTGCCGCTACTAAACCGGCAGTAACAGCTATAAAATTTGGTACTGCTCCCGGTCTTAAGCCTTTGGCTGAACGCACCGGCAAAGTCAGCAAGGTATATTTCACCAGAGATATTAGCGGTACAGGCTTAAAAAAGATATATGACAAAATTAACCAGGATATGGTCGGCAAAATTGCAGTAAAACTACATACCGGCGAACCTAACGGCCCCTATATCCTGGACAGGACCATGGTAAAAAATTTTCTATCCGGAATTCCCAACAGTACTATTGTGGAATGCAACGTTTTATACCCCAGTCCTCGTCAAAACACCCAAGGCCATCGGGAAACCTTAAAAACTAACGGCTGGACCTTCTGTCCCGTAGATATCATGGATGCAGATGGTACTGCCATGCTTCCTATTAAAGGTGGCAAACATCTGACCGAAGTTTCTGTAGGCAGTCACGAATTAAACTACGATTCCATGTTGGTCTTAACACACTTTAAAGGCCATACCATGGGTGGTTTTGGTGGTTCTATTAAAAATATTGGCATAGGTTGTGCAGATGGTAACATTGGCAAACTTATGGTACATGGTAAAGGCTGGCCTTTAGGCGAGACCTTCCTGGAACGCATTGTAGAATCTGCTAAAGGCACCGTTGACCATTTCGGCAAGCATATAGCTTTCATCAATGTTATGAACAACTTATCAGTTTCCTGCGATTGTGAAGGCACCCATGCTAATAAACCGGAAATGAAAGATATTGGTATTGTGGGTTCCACCGATATTGTAGCTGCAGACCAGGCCGCTGTTGATATTATTTATGGTGTTGATGATGGTCAAAGCCATGCTTTGAAGGAACGCATTGAAAGTCGCAAGGGTCTGCGTCAATTAACCTATGGCAAAGAACTGCAATTAGGAAATGATAAATATGAATTCATAGATTTGGATAAGTGAGCCACTTGGGGACGGTGTTACATTTTGGCTTGTTTATGTTATATAATTGACTTGCACAACAATATATTTTCACAAGGGGTATACTATGAAACTAGATTTGAATGACTTACTTTATTCTTTATCTTACGCCCTAGATTGTGTAGAAGCTGAAATATTCGGTGTTAATCCATATCACTCAGAAAGAGTGGCTTATCTATGCGTGCAGCTTGGCAAAGCCTATCATTATCCAGAACAAGACCTGCTTAATTTAGCTGCTGCCGCCGCCTTACACGATAATGCCCTAACAGAATATATTGCAGTACGTCGCACCCAATTGGATGAACCTACAGATGAAGCTACTAATCTTCCTACCGCAGAGTTACTTAAAATTCATTGCGAAATGGGAGAAAACAACGCCACTGTTCTACCCTTTTACGACAAAATTAAGAATGCAGTTTTATATCATCACGAAAGCGCTGATGGTACCGGTCCCTTTGGTAAAAAGCATACTGAAACATCGCAAATGGCCCAATTCATTCATATAGCAGATTTGCTGGATAATGTTTTTGACCTTACCAATGTTACAGATGAAATGTACCAAAAGATTCATAATTACTTAGAAAAATATAAGAATGTCTTATTCTGTCCAGACTTGGTTGCGACCTGTAATAAAACTTTTCCCAAACCGATTCATACTTTATTAGCCGGCGAAGCACCCCGTAAATTAATTCATAAAGAATTCCCTCTGCATCTGCAGGAATATGACGATAATGCCATTATCGGCCTTGCTACTATGTTTGCTAAAATCATTGATTATAAGTCTCATTTTACTTGTGCCCACTCTCTAGGTATTGCGCAAAAAGCAAAAAAGATGGGTGAATATTATAAATTTGACAACAATACCTGCACAAAATTATATTTGGCAGGCGCTTTGCATGATATTGGTAAGCTCACTATCAGCAATGATATTCTGGAAAAGCCCGATAAACTGACCAAAGAAGAATTTGAAGTTATGAAGTGTCACGCCAAGGCTTCCTGGGATATCCTGGGACGCATGGCTAACATGGAAGAAATCCAGTCCTGGGCAGCTTTGCATCACGAAAAGCTTAACGGCAAAGGCTATCCCTTCCAGATGACCGGTAAAGATTTAAATAAACAGGAGCGCCTGTTATGTTGCATAGATATTTATCAAGCTCTCACGGAAAGCAGGCCCTACAAGGATGGTTTCAATCATGCCAAAACAATGGCTATTATGAACAGCATGGTAGCTAAAGGTGAAATTGATAAAGACATAACTCATGACTTAGATGTTTGTTTCGGAACATAAAAAAGCGGCTCTTTAAAGAGCCGCTTTTTTATTTAATCTATCGAATATTGTTGCCAATTAATCTCTTGAATTTTATTATCTTTATCCAACACTACAAAGAAGCCTTTGATTGGTGCCGTTTTACCATCTATCCTACCATCCAAATACCATTTTTGGGCATCACTGTTAATCTTGCCGTGCCGCCAACCCATAGCCTGCATATCAGCATTGAATCGTTCAAGGTCACCTTGCTTCACGCTGTCTCCTACGCTAATACCGGCTACCTGATAATCAGACTTCAAAATACGTACGGTACTTTGTCTAAACGTTCCATTCGTATCTCTACCATAGGAATAACCCGCATCGTTACCCAGGGCAATTTTCACATTATTAGGATCAAAATGGCCATTTTCCCCGGTATCGCCACGCATATAACCGTTACCAGTCACACCATCAAAAGCATTAGCCATTTGCTCGTATTTCCAAAACACTGTGCTGTTAAAAGCAGCCTTGAAACGTTCTTCCCGTGTCATGGCATCAGTATCAGCATCTAAATATTTGGCATTTACATAGCCTTTTTGACCTTGAGCAGTAGTAACAGCTACCCAAGGATAACCTTCATAACGATTATCAGAAAACTCGCTCACATAAACCTGATCACCATTTTGCAAAGTACCAACAACCTCACTGTCTGTATTGGGAGCACTTCGCATATTAACATCGGTGGCAGAACAATGCGCTCCAATAGGCCAGTCATAGGGAATAGATTCCGAGCTTTTTTGTCTTTCTTCGCCTATGGTTTTTACATCCAATGCAGCAAAAGCAGTAGTAGCAAACAAAGTTAATGCACAAGTAGCAAATAATATTTTACGCCAATACATACTATCCCCACCTTTCCCCTCTACCATCATTATACCAAATAAAAAATAACCTCTAAAGTACTTTTGTACCTTAGAGGTTATTGGACAACTATTTCAAAACGCCTAACTCTTTATAATATTTAATAGCACCGGGATGCAGAGGAACATTGGAAATATCTTTTACTGCATCAGCAGGTTTTAGGCCCTTCAAATTCTTTTGAGATTTGCCAAGTTGATCAATATTCTCCCAGAAGGCTTTGGTTAATTGATATACGGTTTCTTCGCTTAAATCGCCACGGCAGAACATTAACATTTTAATTGCAGAAGTATCAATGGCTTCTTTTTGGTTAGGATAAGTTCCGGCCGGAATGGTGTAGGAAGCATACCAAGGATATTTTACCTTTAACTTATCAATAGTTGCTTTAGGAATGTTTACCAAGTGACATTTAGCAGTCAAAGCTTGGGCTACAGCAGAAGCAGGGGCACCGGACATGATCCAGGCTCCATCCAAAGTACCATTTTGCAACATATCTGCTGCATCAGTAAAGTTAATAAGCTCGGCTTTAATATCATCAGGGAACTTCATACCCAAAGTAGTAAAGTGAGCAGCGCATTCGTTATATACGCTGGAACCGGCAGAAGCAACGGCAAAGTGCTTGCCTTTAATATCTTCCAGACTTTTAATACCTGAAGCATCGCTGGCTACTACTTGGTTAGGATTCATGTACAAGCCGGCAATAGCTTTCAAATCCTTGTAAGCATGTCCCTTAAAGCTGTCTGTACCATTTAAGCATTGGAAAACGTTACTACTAATAGCGATAGAAACTTGCGCTTCGCCATCGGAAACCATGTTCAAGTTAGCAATACCACCGGCAGAAGCCTGGCTGGAAGCATTAACAGTAGGAACAGTTTTGTTCCAGTTATTAGTAATAGCAGCACCTACGGCATAAAGTGCACCGGAAGCAGAAGCTGTTGGGAAATTAATTTTAATTTTTGTGCCGGCAGCAGCAGGTTTGCTACCAGCCTTAGGATCAGCCTTCTTAGTATCTCCACCACAACCGGTCAAAGTTCCCATCATCAAAGCAGCCGCTAAGGTTGCCGCTAAAATTCTTTTTAAATTTTTCATGTCTATACCCCTTCCTTTAGTAAGAAAACTATTTAAGCCGCTAAAGTCGTTTTGTTACGACGACGGCTTATTAACTGATAACCCAACACCACAGTTAGGCAGACAAAACCAGCTATATCTGTCAGAATCCCCGGATACAACATGGCAGGCCCTGCTGCCAAAAGAATCAAACGCTCAAGAATAGTACATTTCTGTAAGAGCCAACCTTCCAAGCCTGCCACCAAGGAAATTGTTCCCAGGGAAGCAGTAAAGGTAGCCCAGGCCGTTCCCGCCATAGTAGCGCTTGGATCAACACCGATTAAGAGTATGGGGTTATCCAAGAAAAAGAACGGTATGATAAAACCAATAAGTCCCAATCTTACTGCCCACAAACCTGTCTTAGTCTGATCAGACCCGGCAATTCCTGCCGCCACATAAGCGCTCATAGCTACCGGCGGGGTAATATTGGAAAGGCAAGCATAAATCAAACAGAACAAATGCGCAGTAAGAGGAATAGCGTGAGCATCAATTAAAACAGGAACTGCTACTGCCTGTACAATAACATAGGCAGCTACACCAGGTACGCCCATGCCCAAGATAGTGGACATGATCATTACTAAAAGACCCGTAAAATACAAGTTATCATTGTTAACCACAGACAGAATTAAGTATCCCATATTCAAGCCCATACTGGTTAAGGTAACAGTACCAATGATTACGCCAATAATTACACAGCATACGCCAACAGAAATCGCGCTCTTGGCACCTTCTACCGTTGCAGCTACGATTTTCGCCGGAGTCATACGCGTTTCTTTTCGTAACCAACTGGCTCCAATAGTAGCAAAAATAGAAAGTACAGCAGCATAGATTGGTGTGTAACCATAAATCATAAGACCAATTAAAGCAAAGAGTGGAACAACCAAATGTCCTTGTTCCTTTAAGACCTTCATGGCATCAGGAATATTTTCCTTAGAAAGCCCTGACAAGCCCAAACGTTTTGCTTCAAAATGTACGGAAAAAAGTAGTCCCAAATAATAAAGGAAAGCAGGAACGATAGCTGCCAGCATTACTTTGGTATAGCTGACATTTAAGAACTCTGACATAACAAAAGCAACTGCACCCATAACAGGGGGACAGAATTGACCTCCTGTAGACGCTACCGCCTCTACAGCACCGGCAAATTCTTTCTTATAACCGGTTCGTTTCATTAAAGGAATGGTAATAGTACCGGTAGTTGCTACGTTAGCAATGGCGGAACCATTAATCATACCTAAAAGAGCGGAAGCTACAACTGCTACCTTGGCCGGACCACCTGATGTTCTGCCTACCAAAGTCAGGGAAAAGTCATTGATAAATTTTGAGAAACCACTGTGCTTTAAGAAAGCACCAAAGAGTACAAACAAGAAAATATAAGTTGCGGAAACGCCAATACCCGTTCCCAACAATCCCTCAGTTCCCCAAAACTGGGTAACTAGGACACGCTTTAAAGTAAAACCGTTATGTCCTAAGAGCCCAGGCAAATAAGCACCAAACCAATTATATGCCAAAAAGATTAGTGCCAAAGTTGCCAAATTACCTGAAGCACGTCTGGCTGCTTCAAAGACAATGATTAAGGCTACTGCTGCTATACCCAACTCATAGGTTTCCACTCGTCCACCGGTTTGGGCAATGCGAGTATAGTTCAAAATCAAGTAAATATATGCACTGGCTGATAGGACAATCAATATCACATCCCACCATGGCGGTGCTGTTCGTATGCGTTTTTCCTTCTTATATGTAGGAAAAAGCAAGAACGTAAACATCAATAAGAAAATACAGTGAATTGCTCTTAAATTAATAGCACTTATGGTACCTATTGTGGTGAAGTAAATCTGAAATGCCGCCCACACACACAGCAGACCCGTAATTACTTTGGCCATAGGACCCTTATAGGTCCTCATCCTGGATTCTGCTTCTTTTTCTTCCAATAACTCTTGGGCCTTGGCATCCAACTCTCCGCCAATTTCCCGCTTTAAAATCTGCCCTTCTTCTTGTGTGCCTGTGCCATCTACGGACGCAGGCTTAATCTCATCCATAAACTAATCCCTCCAACCTACCATACTACCTTATCTACAATTTTATTAATAAGTAGAAACATTATAGCACATTTTCAATATAAAACCTAAAAAAAACATGACAAGGAGATAGTCTCCTTGTCATGTTTTATGCCTTTATTGCCCAGCGCAGTTTAGTGGAGTGAGCCCTAGGGTTCACGGCACATTCTTCTGCAGATGGTCTAATCACATCTCTTGCTACTTCACTATAAATTCCCTGCCGGCAATATTCCTTAAATGCCTTTTTTACCAATCTGTCTTCGCCGGAGTGGAAGGTAAGAATAGCCACCCGTCCACCTGATGCCAAGGCATTAGGCAGCTTCTCCAAGAATTCATAAAGCACTTCATATTCATTGTTGACATCTATTCGTAATGCCTGAAAAACCCGGGCGCTAGACTTTTTCACCGCTTCTTTACGCTCGTCCTTACTCAGCTGCTCGTTTTCTAAGGCTTTCTCCACCTCAGCATGGAGAGCCTGGGTAGTAGTAATGCTAACACCGCTCCACATATCTCTGGTAATTTGCTCAGCTATCTGAGCTGCGTATGGTTCATCAGCATTTTCTACCAGCATGCCTTCTATTTCTGCTTTGGACATACTACACAATCTCTCTGCTGCAGAGATTCCCTTATTAGGATTAAAGCGCAAATCTAAAGGGCCTTGTGTTTTATAAGAAAAACCACGTTCCGGATTATCTATCTGCATAGAAGAAACACCCAAATCAGCTAAAATAAAATTAAAGGGTCCCACCTCTTCTACCAATTCGCTTATCTGGCAAAAGTTCATTAGCCGCACTTGGAAACAAGTATCATCATACCCTAACTTGTTCAAGCGCTCTTTGGTTTTGGCAGATTCCAAGGGATCTGCGTCACCGCCAATTAAAAGTCCCTGATGTTCCAGCTTCTTTAGCATTTCCAAGGTATGTCCGCCATAGCCCAACGTGGCATCAAAACCATGCATACCCGGCTTAATCTGCAAGAAATCTAATATCTCCTTGACCATAATAGGAATATGCATACCAGCCGGAGTACTGCCCTTGCTCTTGACCTTCTCAATGGTAGCACCGTATTTTTCCGGATTTAGCTCTTTATATTTTTCTTTAAAATGCTTAGGATATTTTCCACTATAACGCACCCGTCTATGGTGCTCTGTGGTTTTTTGTTCTTCTTCGTTGGTCATAATATCACCTGTATTTGTCAATATAGCAGTACCAAATAACCTTGTCAACTTTAGCATAAAAATATTGTGAGATGAGTTTGCTTCTGTTACAATTACTTTAGATGTTTTAGAGCATGGGAGGTATGAGAGTATGGCAAATATATTTGAAAACAATCCGCATTGCACTTTTACCTGGTCCGCCTTAGGAGACATTACCAAGGGCCGTCCTAATCTAGGCACACAATTGCCTGTTGCTGTCTATCGTATTTTTGAATATGCCATGTTTGATGTTCTGACTCACAAATTCGGTTTAGAAGAAGGTCAACAGCTCTTTCGCCAAGCCGGTCATAAGGCTGGTATGGAATTTGCCAAAAACGTGCTTGCCCTTACCTCAGAGCCAACTGCTTTTTTAGCTGATTTAGCCGAAAAATTATCTGCTCTAAAAATTGGTATTTTACGCGTAGAAAAATTTGATCCAACCGAAGGCAGCTTTATCCTCACCGTTGGCGAAGATTTGGATTGCAGTGGTTTACCTCCTACCGGTGAAATGGTTTGTAACTACGACGAAGGTTTCCTTGCAGGCATTATGGAAGCCTACAGTAAAGAAAAATACGAAGTGAAAGAAATAGATTGTTGGTCATCAGGGGCCAAAACCTGCCGTTTTACAGGCAAAGCTCTAAGATAACGAGGAAAATTTATGGAAACACATCAAGAAACCAATGCTACACTTTTCGCATACTTACAAAAAATTCTCTATGATCCACAAAACGCTAGCTTGGAAATAGATGCTTTGCCTTCTTCACAGCGTGATTTAGCCAAGGGGCTAAAACTGCTTCTCCAATTTGTTCTGGAAAATAAAGACCTGTGCGAAGATGTTTCTAATGGCAAAATCAGTACTGCCCGTGTACCCAGCCGTATTAATCCATTCGTGGGACCGCTAAAGAACGTACACCATACCTTACAGCACTTAATTTGGCTGATGGATGAGGTTGCGGCAGGAGACTATCAACAACGTCTTCAAGCCATGGGAGAAGTATCTGTTTCTTTTAACAATATGGTTAACTGCTTAGTGGATTTATCCCTCCACGATCGCTTAACAGGCCTCTTAAATTCGGAAGGATTTAGCGACAGGGCCAAAGAACTTTTAAGTAATGCCAAGCCTACCGAGCATTATTTCATGATTATTATTAACATCAATGATTTCCGTCACTACAATGCTGTCTATGACAGCAGCCGCGGTGATGAGCTTCTTATCAAGGTTGCCAAATATTTGCGTGCCTATTGCCACGAAGGTGAACTATGCGCACGTTTACACGTAGATAATTTTGCCTGCCTGGCCAAGGGAAAAGACCTGGAAGATATTACAACACGCTTTATTCTTAATAATCATGGCAAATGGCCTTATCCGCCTAATCACGCCATGCTTTTTCGTCACGGCATCTATGCCATTAAAGACGTGACCATCCCGGTTCGGCAGCTCATAGAATATGCTGCTTATACAGCTAATAACATTAAGAATAACGGTAGCCTGAGTTACGCTGTCTTTACTCCTGAACTGGCGAAACAATACAAGTTGGAAAATAATGTTATGAATACTTTCGCCAAGGCTATAGCCAGCTGTGCTTTTAAGACCTATTATCAGCCCAAGGTTGATCCTGCTACAGGAAAGATTATCAGCTGTGAAGCTTTAGTACGTTGGTTACCGCCTCAGGGTTCGTTAATCATGCCTAGTCAGTTCATTAATCTCTTTGAAACAACGGGCCTTATTACTGCCCTTGATTTTTATGTGGTAAATCAGGTTTGTACCATGCTACGTAAACGTTTGGATGCTCATCTGCCTACTCCTCAGATTGCCGTTAATTTCTCCCGCGTCCATCTTCACAGCAGGGATTTTATCGCCAATCTGCTTAAAACATTAAACAAGCATCAAATTGATCCTCATTATTTACAAGTGGAAATTACAGAAACAGCTTTTTTTGAAGATATCCCTACCACCCTGAAAGTGGTAAAGGAGCTTCATGAAGCCGGTATAACTATTGCCATGGATGACTTTGGCAGCGGATATTCCTCTCTAAACTTCTTAAAAAATATTCCCATAGATGTAATAAAAATAGATAAGCTCTTCTTTGATAACTTTACCGAAGAAGAGCGTACCAGACTACTTATATCCGATATTTTGTCTATTGCCCACCACTTAAATCTTAAAGCAGTGGCAGAGGGCGTGGAAACTAGAGAAGAAGTAGATTTTTTGGTCAGGGAAAAATGTGATTTAATCCAAGGTTATTACTTCTACAAACCTTTAACCGAAGAACAATTAACTGCCGCCTTGCAAAGCCAAGCAACAGAATCCGTCATTCAATGATATAAGCGCTAACAATTTCGCCGACATAAAGGGTGTGTTCTTCATTATTACGAGCCACATCCGGATTACTAATTTCAGGCGGATACAGGTCCGGAACCGTGTCACAATGAACATCCGCAATCTTTATATTCGCCTTATATATTACTTTGCATTCTAAGGTTAGCGGGAATTCCTTAATGCCCGGTACAGAAATCACCTGTGGTTCATCCAAAGTAAGACCAAATTCTTTAATTTTATCCACCTTGCGACCTGTAGTGGTCCCTGCCTTGCCAAGAATTGTTTTATCATAGGCTCCCAAAGGTATATTAATCGTAAACTCAGGATTCTTTTCTAACAAACTATGAGTGAAGCGTCCGGTACGAACATAAACTACAACAGTAGGTTTATTCCAAGTCCTACCAATATTGGCCCAGCCGATGGTCATAGTATCAACTCTGCCTTCCGCTTGGGTAGTAAGCAAAACTCCACCTGGAAGGGGTGTACAAATTTCTTTGGCATAATCGAATGGATTAATTATTTTTTTCATAAATACAACCTTCTTTCTTATCTTCTATTTTTACAAAAGATGACAAAAGGACCATCCCTTTGTCATCTTCTTATTTTTTACAAATAGTAGTTTTACACCAAAAAGCATTGATAAACAACATCGCCGCAGTAATCAAAAACAAATTACGTATACCAGTTGCTGCTGCTATGGCACCACCTGCAAAAGCTCCAATAAACATACCCATAAACTGAGCAAACTGGTTAACGCCAAAAATACGCCCTAAGCACACTGCAGGAGTGTTCTGCCTGATAAGATTGTTAATAGAAGGCATTAGACCTGCTACGCCAATTCCCAAGATAAAACGAAGTGCCCCTAACTGCCAGGATCTGGTAACAAAACCTTGAGGAAGAAAACTGCAGGCAGCTAAAAGCAAGGAACCTAGTAATATTTTTTCTGAGCCAATCTTATCACCTAATTTGCCTATGTGAGAAGCAGTAAGCATGCTAGCAAAACCTGAGCAGGAGAAAACTAGTCCTGCAATCATAGCCACGTGGTCGGCATGCTTAGTTATCTGAGCAATATAAACAGTAATAATCGGTTCAATAGACATAATAGAAAATTGCAATAAGAAGGTAGTAACAGCTAAGCCAATAACCAGCTTAGGCTGCGGTAATTTGGCAATAGTTTCTTTCAAGCTAAGAGTAAGAGCCTGAGGCTGAGGATGAAAATCTTCTTTTAAAAATAGCAGGGCACAGACACCCACAAAACAGAAGCCCGCCATACAAAAGAACATGGGACGAAAACCCATGACTTCACTCATCCAACCACCTAGAACAGGTCCTAACAATGTCCCGCTGACCTGACTGGTAAAAAACATCCCCATAGCCCAACCAGAGCGTTCTACAGGAGTCCCCTGGGCAATCATCGGTATGATTGCTGCCTGAAAACCACTCATAGCACCTTGACATAAACGCAAGGCAGTTAATTGGTACACATTATGAGCCAGGCCCATGCCAATCATGATGACACCTAACCAAGTCGTAGCCCTTAAGGTCATGGGCTTGCGGCCATATTTATCTGATAATCTGCCCCAAACAGGCGAGAATATGGCTAAGGAAATAAAGTTAGAGCCGAAGATAATGCCAGCCCATCTTTCAATTTCACCAGTGTCAGTGACACCCATGCTAGCAATATACAAAGGCAGCATCGGTGCTAGTTGGCTCATGCCAACAGAAACTATGAAACTGGTAACACAACAAATTAATAGATTTCTTTTCCAAATCTCCATCCCCAGAATCACCACTTATCAAGAATATATATATATTAATTATAACATAAGAAAAGGGTGTAGCACATCTTGCTACACCCTTATTTTTATAAATTCCACTTACTTTGATCAGTATGTAAATAATGTTCAGCTTTCTTAGAAAGGGGTTTCCCCATATATTCTTTGTAGAGGGCTTGGATTTCCGGATTCTCATGGGAGAAACGCAGTTTGGCATTCTTGTCCAGCTTGCGTAAATATTCGCCACGAATACCAGCCAATTCCATACCATCCTTAATAGGCTGTCCGCCACCACCGCTGCAACCACCGGGACAAGCCATGATTTCTACGAAATCATAATATTCTTGACCACTTCTGATGGCTTCTACCAGTGCTCTGGCATTACCCAAGCCACTGGCAACAGCAATGCGAATCTTTTTGCCCTTTAATTCAAACTCTGCTTCTTTCCAAACATTCTTCTCAGTAAGCTTGAAGAATTTATCCACGCTGGGGTTTTTGCCCATGACAATGTAGTAAGCAGTACGAACAGCTGCCTCCATAACACCGCCGGTAGTTCCAAAGATAATACCTGCGCCGGTACCAATGCCCATAGGAGAATCAAAATCTTCTTTAGGCAAAGCAGTTACATCCACATTGGCCATCTTTAAGAGGCTGATAAATTCACGAGTTGTCAAAGAAGCATCAACATCTCTTATGCCTGCATCACTATTCACTGCTTCAACGGCACATTCCCATTTCTTTGCTAGGCAAGGCATAATGGAAATACAACAAATCTTCTCTGGTTTTACCTTCAAACGATCAGCAAAATAACCTTTGGTTACAGCACCAAACATTTGTTGAGGAGACTTGGAAGTGGAAAGCTTGTGTACCATGTCAGGGAACTCGCTCTTCATGAAACGCACCCAACCAGGACAACAGGAAGTGAACATAGGGCCTTCAAATTTCTTGTCGCTTAATCTTTCCAGTAGCTCGCTGCCTTCTTCCATAATGGTCAAATCAGCAGAGAAATCTGTATCGAACACATAATCAAAACCAATACGTCTTAAGGCTGCTGCCATATGTCCGGGAGTAGCCTTCTCACGTGCCAGGCCAGATTGCTCAGCCCAAGCAGTACGTACAGCAGGAGCTACTTGTACTACGGTAATAGTTTCCGGATCTTGAATAGCCTTCCAAACCTTATCAATATCGTTTCTGGTGCTTAAAGCACCTACAGGACAGTGAGTAACGCACTGGCCACATAGAGCGCAATTTACTTCATTAATAGTTTTGTTTTCCCTAACACCCACTCTGGTTCTTCTGCCGGTATTACGCAAATCCCAAACCTTCATGCCTTGAACCTTTTCGCACACCTGAATGCAACGCATACATTTAATGCATTTGCTTTCATCGCGAACCAAGGGATAAGAAACATCCCAGTAAGACTGGCGAATGTTTTCTTTATAAGGAGTGGTCTGT
>Ga0268357_101073_pt1 | contig 22760 bp, 19 predicted proteins | sample BioMet10_FD_192466 | JGI IMG/M metagenome (GOLD analysis project Ga0268357, IMG submission 192466) | Sewage microbial communities from Oakland, California, United States - Biofuel 10 (Illumina Assembly) | ecosystem: Engineered > Wastewater > Sewage > Unclassified | place: USA: California... | reverse complement strand
TAAACAGGTCAATTCCGTCTGTCAGTCTGAGATGTTAGTGGCTGCATAACGGCTATATTGTTGTGAATATGGATGTTTTTAGGGTGCGAAGTTTGAGTTTTTATAATATTTTGCCCCAGGCCGAACACCTGCAGCCACCTGGAATAGGTTTAATTACTTAATCTCCTTACTAAGAAGAACCGCCTGCGCCTACCTGAAGGCAGCCTGGCAGTTAGAACACCTTGCCCAAGAGGAACCACATCCGGCCCCGGTCCTGAGCGTTAGTACTCATATTGTCGTCGCCCCCGATGCGGCGGGCGTAGTCGAAGCGGGCGAACCAGTCGTCCGGACGGGTGTAGCTGATGGCAAAACCGTAGCCCTTCAAGGTCTCGCTGCCGCTGCTGCCGTCCTTGCTCAGCTCTACCCGGCCGGTGTCGAAGTAGGTGCTTAAGACTAAGCCCGGTACCCCGGTCTTGTAGCGCAGCTCGGCGGTGGCCACGTAGCCCAGGTCCCCGCTGGCCTCGCCCTGGGGATAAGCCCGGATGGCGTTGGGTCCGCCTAAATAAATATCCTCGGAGCTGTCCAGGTTGCGGCTGGCTAACTGTCCCTGGCCCTTGACCAAAAGGTCCCAGCGGTTGTCAAAACCCTGGACATACTTAAAGTTTAACACGCCCTTGGTATAAGCGCCCTCCGTGTTGCTATACTGGTTCTGGAGCCGGGCGTAGTCAGAATCCATACCTAAAGTTCCCTGGTAGCCGGTCAGGTCGTACTGGAGCACGGCCTTCTTCTCCCGGTTGTGACCGCTTAAACCAAGGAAAAAGGCATGGGAATGCTTGTCCGCGCTTAGATTATAGGCTTCCAGCTCATCGGTCAGCTTGCGGTAGTTGTAGCCATAGTTTACGTAGAGGCTCTTATCCGTAGTCACGTAGAGCGGGGTCTTGCCGTATATGCTGTAGGTATCGGCCTTGCCCTGAGCCCCCAGGCTGCTGAAGGTCTCGCCCAGCTCATAGTCCATGCGGCTGTAGCCTACGCCCACCGTGGTGCCGCTGTGGCCCACCGGCGTCTCGTAGTTGATGGCATAATTGCGCAGATTATGATTAGAGACCAGACCGCCTAAACTCAGCCGGTCACCCCGGCCGCTCAGGTTGTTCACCGTGTCCTGCACCCCGTAGCGGTAGCGCCCGGAAGAGGTACTGCCGTAGTTCTCGGCGTACAGGATTAAAACATTCTTTTTGCCGCGGGTCACCTTCACGTTCACGTCGCTGGTGCCTACCTCGGAGCCGGGGCTTAACACTCCCGCCGCCTGGACCCCGCCTAAGCCGCTGATGTTGTAAAGAGCGGTCTCCAGCTCGTTGGTAGTGATGATATCTCCGGACTTGAGTCCGTTCAGGTACCCCTGGGCCACGGCGTCCTTCAAACCGCTCTGGTTGTCCAGGTTAACCCGGCCGTAACGGCCGGGGATAATTTTGATGGTCAAACTTCCGGCCCCCGTGGTCTGGTTAGGCAGATAAGCCGCCGCGGCCGGATACCCGTGGGTGCGGCAGTAATGGGTCACCTCCGCCAGGGCCTGGTTCAGGTCCGCCAGGGTGATATCTTTTTTAACATACTTACTAGTAAGCTCCTGCAAGGCAGAATCTTTCAGGTCCAGGCCTTCCCGGTCCACCTGCAGCTGATGCAGCCTGAAGGTCTGCCCCTGGGAGGCAGTTTCGCTTCCCGGTGCCGGCAGCTTATTCTCCACCTGGGCCTGAGGCTGGGGCAGCTTATCCTGCACCGCTCCCCGGGTATCGGGAATGGCCTGCGCGGCTAAAGCCGGCTGAGACATGGTTAAAGCAGAGATGGTCAAGACCGGCAGCGTCAGAAGCGCGGCGGCAAAAAAAGCTTTTTTAGATATATACAAGGTGGTTCCTCCTCTAAAATTTATTTACTAAACTACCGGAGGCCCGGCGTAACCACCGGGCCTTACAGTTTTAAACACGGTGCCGACAAAACTAGCTGCCGGGCACCAGCCTGAATTTAAATCTGGTAACTGTCGCTGCCTTTTATCACCACGGTACGGGTATCATAAGTGCTGCCCAGAAGAATATCCTTAGGCAGGGTGATACCGCCGTTAACAATGGTCAAGGTCAGCGGACCGTTGTACCAGGTCAGGGATTCCTGGGTCGCACCGGCCGGAGCCGCCTGAGCCTCCCCCGTGCTATACCGGGTCTGACCGTTAGCTGCCCTGGCTACATAATCCCCGGGTGCCCCGCTAAAGATGGTATAACCACCTGACGGGTTGGCGCCAAAGAAACTGCTCACACCGGCAAGGGCATCACTGTAATTGTGGTCCTGGCTGCCCGAGCTAATCTTACCGGTACCGGTCAGGCTGTCTGCCATGCTGAGCAAATAGTTACCGTCGTTAATACTGAAGCCGGAGAAGGTCACCGTACGGTCGCCAACTGCGCTGCTGTCATAGAAACCGTTAGCCGCCGTCAGCGGCACGTTGTCCCCTACTACCACGCCGCTTAAAGTATAGCCGTTGCCTAGAGAAGCAGTAGTGGTACCGTCGTACACCTTGTCAAAGCTGTAGCCGCTGGTTAAAGAACCGGTGATGGTCCTCCTGGTAATCTGGCCCACCGCACCGCTCAGGGTAGAAGCAATCGTATAGTTGCCCGCACCTGCACCGGTCAAAGTAAGGCCGCTAAAGGTAATCATCTTGTTGTCTCCGGCGTTCTTGTCATTATATGCGCCGCTGCCAGCCGCCACACTTACTTGGTCATCTGCCACGATGCCATCCAGAGTATAGTTGGTGCCCTGAGTCAGGGCCTGGTTCACCGCCGTAGTGCCGTCATAAACTTTAGTAAAGGCATTGTCGCCGGTCAGAGTGGCGGTGAGTGCTTTAGGAGTAATGCTGGCACCATCAATACCCATCTCCATATCAAACAATTCATAGTTGCCTGCATCTGCCCCGGTCAGGGTAAGATTTGTAAAGTTTACCGCCTTGTTGCTGCCGGCGTTCTTATCAGCATAGGCACCCACAGCCTTAGCTGCATCAATGCTTACTGCATCACCAGTTACCACGTCACCCTCGGCAAAAGCATAGTTGCTATCTAAGACAAGTGCTGTGTTCACAGCAGTGGTCCCATCATAGACCTTAGTAAAGCTTGCGCCATTGTTCATCTCAGCTACCAGGCTCTTCTTCGTAATCCGGCCCACCGCACCGCTCAGGGTAGAGGCAATAGTATAGTTACTTGCACTTGTACCGTTCAAGGTAAGATTGCTAAAGGTAATATTCTTGTTGTCCCCGGCGTTCTTATCCGCATATGCACCCACAGCCTTAGCAGCATCAATGCTCACCGTATCACCATTTACGACGTCACCCTCGGCAAAAGCATAGTTGCTACCTAAGGCAAGCGCTGTGTTCACAGCAGTGGTCCCGTCATAGACCTTGGTAAAGCTTGCATTATTCTTCAACTCCGCTACCAGGCTCTTCTTATTAATCTGACCTACATTGCCAGTAAGGCTCGTAGTCTTCAGATTATAATTTTTTGCCTCATCGCCACCCAAAACTAATTTGCCAAAGGTAACTTCCTTTGTATTTCCGGCGTTTTTGTCAGTATAGGCACTAGTACCAGCCGTCAGGCTGACCTTGCCTGCATCCACGCTTTCTATGTCGCCGGTAGCAAAGGAATAATTATTCCCCAGTGCCTGTTTTACATCAGTATTACCATCATAAATCTTGGTAAAGACATAGGAATCGTTCAGGCTGGCCTTGATATCTTTCTTGGTAATCTGGCCTACGTTGCCGCTTAGAGTATCAGCAATAGTATAGTTGCCAGCATCAGCACCGGTCAGGGTAATGCCGGTATAGGAAATGGTCTTGTCATACCCTACGTTCTTGCCAGCATAGGCACCCACAGCCTTAGCAGCATCAATGCTCACCGTATCGCCACTGATTACCTGGTCACCAAATGTATAAGTAGTACCTAAAACCAAATTCTTCGTCACTGAATCAGTTCCATCATAGTCCTTGGTAAAGGCATAGGTGTTTCCTGTCTTGCCAGTCAAAGTCGCTGTCAAGGTTACAGGAGTAATGGTCAAGGTATTAGTATTAACCAGATCATAACCCTGCTGATCAGAATAGATAGCACTATAGATGCCCGCGTTGCGGTTACTGCCAGCATAAATATGGCTGTGGTCAATATCCGTCGGACTATAGACAGCACCGCTAATATCCGCCGTTTGGGCAGTACCGCTGTAGGCAGCCGATTTATTGCTCAACCCCGTAACTGTGACTATACCCTTAAAAAAACTGGTCAAAAGAGGTGTCGTATTGCCTTCGTAAATGCGCCAGGCTGTATTTTTATTGCCCTCTGATGCCACTATTTTTTTACCAGAAGTATCCGTCCATTTATCATATGTAGCTGCCTTTTTCATGTTGGCAAGAGTCTCGCCCTTCACCGTACCCGTGTCAGCTTGGTTGCCCACAGCCTGGGTAGGTTTAACTCCCGAGGTAGGCGTATAGCTCAAATCCTTAGCCCACAGGGCATTCGTGATGGTATCATTATTAATATTTTCCCCAACAACACCGCCTACATTATCTGTACTTCCTGTACTGCTTACCGCTCCTGTGTTATAGGCATTGGCAAGCGTGGCAGTGGCCTCACCATCATTTTTTCCTATAACTCCACCTACATCGTATGTGCCGCTTACTGAACCCGTATTATAGACGTTGGTAATTTTGGTGTTTTTCTTGTTGCGCCCCACTACACCGCCTGTATAATTGTTGCTTTCACTGGAAGCGCCCAAACTACTGATTTCTCCCGTATTGTAGGCATTAGTGATGGTGCCCTGATTATAACCTACTACGCCTCCATCTGTAGAGTAATAATAACCAGCAACTCCATTGTCGGTCAAGCTACCCGTATTGTAAACATTCGTAATGACACCGCCAGCATTTTTCCCCACCACGCCGCCTTTACTAAAGCTAGAAGTGTTCTTGCTGCTAATTTCGCCGGTATTGTAAACCTTTGTGATTGGGCCTGAAGCATTCAGCCCAACCACGCCGCCGATAGTGATAGAAGCATTGCCATTCTCGCTGCACACCTTACCCTTGTTGTAGGAATCGGTAATGCTACCGGTACCTTTGTTATTTCCCATTACCCCACCTACGTTACCCTGACTACCAACACCGATGCTTACTTCTCCGCTGTTGTAAACCCTAGCAACGCTACCGCTGGACTCATTGACACCAACTATGCCGCCTACATCATTGTAGCTGACCCTATCCATATGCACGGTTCCCTCGTTATGGGAATCTGTGATAGTACTGGCATTCGTAATTTTTCCTGCCACTCCACCTACTTCAGTATTACCTTCAGCACCGCTCACCGTACCTGTATTGTAGGATTCAGTAATAGTGCCAGCTACCGTTTTCCCCACCAGGCCTGCTACCCCACCTATATTAAAATAACCACCGGCACCGCTCACCGTTCCTGTGTTGTAGGAATTTACAATACTACCAGATTGCGTATTTCCCACAAGTCCTGCCACGCCGCCAATATTAAAATAAGCCCCCGTGCCGCTTACTTCTCCTGTGTTATAGGAATTTGTAATAGTTCCGCCATAATCAATAGTCCCTGCTACTCCACCTATATTGGTATTACTACCGGTGCCGGTACCACTTACCATTCCCGCATTATGCGTATGCACAATGCTACCACTATTATACCCGGCCACACCGCCAATGCTCTTATTATTATAAGTGCCAGTAATGCTCACAGTACCCGTATTGTATACATTATTGATCGTACTTAAGTTAAGCCCTACCACACCACCAATCCAAGTGCTACTACTACCCCCGGTAACGCTTCCCTCCACAAAGCCAACATTTTGGATAACACCCTTATTAATTGTAAAAAGACCGGCTGCCGTCAGGTTTGAAGTGAGACCTTTTATGACATGTCCCGCACCATCAAAGGTTCCCGTATATTGATAATATGAACCACCTATTGGTTGAAAACCTTTATATATACCCTTGTAACTGTTCCAATTCCAGGTATTGGTTGATGTGGCATCGATGTCGTTGGCGAGCATATAGTTGACTTTCAGGTTGGTATCCATGTTCTGCAGATCGTAAACGTTGTACACCAGCATGGATTCTTTTACCGCATTGGCGGTAGTGCCGTCTAATTTACTCGTTGTGTAGCCGCTGGCTGCTGCCGTGGCATTTTTATAATCAGGAACAGTTATATCTTTAGACTTGCCGGTCTTGTCGTCAATGTTAAAGCTGCGAGTAGTGGTCACTGTTACCTGGTGCCCCACTGTGATGTTCCCGGCCGCCTTAGCTGTAACCATACTGGTTAAGGCTGTCGTGCCATCACTGGTAATGTCCGCCGCATTCTGAATGGTAATATTATTGCCTTCCAGCACTAAATTGGCTGTCTGCAGCTTGCCCAGATTGATAATGTCACCTGCTGCCGCCGTAGCTGTATTGGTGGTAATGGGATTGTTCCCCGCCAAGAAGGTTGTTTGGTCTGCATCGGTGATCGCTCTCGTAGAAGCCACCAGATTGCCCACGTTCACCTGCGCCGTAGAGCCGAACAGAATGCCATTGGGGTTGATCAAATAAATATTGCCACCGCCCGTCAAGACACCGTTAATTTCCGACTTGGAAGTACCCCGCACTAGGTTCAGATAGTTATTGGTATCAAATTGGATCTTTTCTCCATTGGCAATGGAGAACGTTTTCCAGTTCATGACGTTGTTGGACGCTGTACTAGTAATACCCATCTTATTAGCCACGCTGGTGTTGATAGCTGACCCAGTCGTATTCGTATGCCCCGTATCCTGCACCGGCAAGGCCTGAGCCACCGGAACAATCCCAAACATTCCCACCGTGAGAGTAGCCAGAATATATCTGGTTAACTGACTTTTTTGTCCTTTTTTCATTAATTCTCATCCCCCTAAATTTTTTTGTTTCGTCCTCTTAATACCGCGAAATAGTATTAGTCAAAAAATACTTTTAAGTTATTTTAACATATATAAGTCTCAATGCAAGCGATTTGGCGCGAATTGATATTTTAGCGGCCCGAAAAAATTAGCACTGTAATATTTTTACAGTTTTTTATTAATAGCATATGCTAATATGAATAGTGAGTTTTAATCAAGAAAAAAGAATAGCGCACCTACCATTTAAAATGGTAAGAGCGCTAGTTGAAAGGTTCCTTTTGAAGATGTCCATCTCTAGTTAAAATAATTTACTATGGGAACCAGTACGAGCCAAGGTCAAAACTAATAAACCTTCATCTATTTTATATACCAAAAGCCAATCACCTTGCAAATGGCATTCATGATAACCAATAAAATTACCAACCAACAAATGATCGCGAAATTTCGCCGGTAAAGCTTCTCCTGCCGCCAAAATTCTGATGACCTTATCTAATAAATCAATGCATTTTCCTTGACGTTGCGCGGCCTTATAATCTTTTTTGAACTGGGTTGTCCAGACAATTTCCAGTTTCACTTTTTCAACTCCCGCAAGGCCTCTTCTACATCAGTATAACGTTTAGCATCAGCATCATGCAGAAGTTGTTCAGCCTCCTTTAAGGCTGCCATCGTGACGGCGTTAGGTTTATCCAGTCTAACCTCAAAAGGGAAGCCGCCGGCCCGTATGGACTGCCTTAAAAATACATTAATGGCAGTGGTTAAGTTCATGCCTAATTCTTTATAAAGCACTTCGCATTGCTTTTTTACCTCACTGTCCATGCGCACACTGAAGCTAGTTGTTTCAGACATATTATCGGCTCCTTTCACATTTATTTCATATTCATTGTAGCACAATTATAGCGCAATATCAATCTAATAGATTTTTAAATTGCAATTATGGAAATTCCTGTAAAGCCTTAAATATAATATATAGTTTTGTACTAAAAACGATTTTAGGTAAGTCTAATTCACAAACTGTTCACAAAAATTTCTCGTTTTCGTTGTGCCAAAGGGATTTTCAGAACGTAATTATTTAATAACTAAGCTTTTACTTCTTTTTTCTTTTTTCCCTTTTTTCTTTTTTCGGGCTTTTTTACTAAGTATATACTACTACGTAGTAGTATAAGGGCTAACGCAGTAACAGCTTGCCTAACGTTACGTTAGTAAGGTCGTTCCTAAGATCTTTTCTAAGGTATTCCTAAGATTATTCCTATTGTCGTTCCTAAAATCTTTCCTATTGAAACTACCTTCCTTCTTCCAACTAAAAGAACCCAGCTGCTAACCCTTAAAAATTTTTCTCCCGGCTGGCCCCTTTTGCCACGGCCAACGGTTTATATTAATAGAGGGCAAAACGGCCCTTGTCCACCAGCCCTATCCATGTGAAAACAGAAAAGAGGTCACCTATGTCCCAACAATTATCAAAAAGCTCCTGCTCCGCCCTCAGTGAGGCCAGTCTGACGGAACTGATCATCTCCGCCCAGAAGGGTGGGCCGGAGGCTATGACTGAGTTGTGCAGCCGGTTCCAGCCTTTAATTTTGCGCCAGGCCTCCTCCTTTGCCCGGTTTAATCCGGCTCTGAAAGATGATTACCTGGGGCAGGCCGCCCTGGCCTTCGTCGAATGCGTCTGGAAGTTCCATTACCCGGATTACCAGGTCTTTCCCGGCTACGCCAAGTTCTTCGTCCGCCGGTATCTCATCGACCGCCTCCGCCAGGAGCAGCGACGTCTCAAGCATGAACAGCTGCTGCAGGAGCCGCCGGGCAGATTTCAGGCAGAGCCGGCCCCTGCCCGCAAGCGTCCTGCCAACCTGCACGCAGACCCTACTCTGGAAACTTATTTAAAAATCGAACGCCGCCAGGAGTTAGAAACGGCCTTAGCCAACTTGCCGCCCCTGGAACGCCAGGTTCTGGAAAGCCTCCGACGCGAAGAAATTTCAGAGCGGGAGCTGGCCCGCCGTCTTGGCACCTACCATACCAGGGTGCAGCGTCTCCGCAAGAGCGCCCTGTCCAAACTGCGCCTGGCCTTAGCAGCGCACCTGGCCTAGGTGAAAACACGGGTGTAACCTGAAAGGGTTGTTATGAACCAGATAGCTTTTGTAAACCGGGTAGTTTCTATGAACCAGATAGCTTCTATGAGCCGGATAGCTGCTCCAATGGTAAAAATACATTTGTCCACATTTATTCTCTTTACCGGATAATTTATGTTACCAAAAAGACTAATGATATTGCTTACAATAATTTAAAGTGTGACTATAGGCAGTTTTTTTCATATTTTGCTTGACGAAACGACTTTTCTCGTGTATGATGTTAATCAGCGCCTCGTTCATAGGTACGGTTGAACATATTTGAACTCATCTTTATCATGTTTAGTTTAGGCGCTAATAAAATTTAAAGGAGCAGGACCCATGTACTTAGACACAAAATTTACTACTGAAAACGAAAACAAATCCCTCAGAACTACTCCTACCCCTAACTATCGTCCCCTTTTAGAAGACCTCATCATTAAAACCCAGGCCGGCGATTTACCTTCGCTGCGCCGTTTATGCCGCTGTTTCAGCTCGCTACTAAAGAGCACCGCGTCAGCCCCGGAGTTTCGCCGCTTCCTGGACCGGGACGAAGCGCTGAGCATAGCCGCCCTAGCCTTCTTAGAACTGGTTCACAATTACCGCAGCGACTCCTATGTGCATTTTCCCGGCCTGGTAAAACTGCGCATCCGCAGCCGTCTGATAGATGAAATCCGCCGCACCTGCCGGATTAGCGCCCGGGAGATCAGCCTGAATTATCAGGCCCCTGAAACGGACTTTAGTCCCTGGCAAAGTGCTTCCTACCTGGAGGGCCGCAGCGCTTCCCCTTACGAAACCGCCGGACGTGCTGCTTCTTACCGGGACCCGGACCCTGCCTTAAACGACCCTTACCACCAGACCCCGGAAGAGCAGCTTTTAATTAAAGAGCGCCTGCAGGTGATTCATCAGGCCTTAGCCAAGCTGCCCCCGGCGCAGAGGCAGGCTCTGCTCAGTATCTTTATCCGCCACCTGACCATAGCTGAAGCGGCTAAGGAGCAGCAGCTTTCTCCCCGTACCCTCAAAAGGCTGAAGCGCCAGGCCTTGGAACAGTTGGAGCAGGAACTGTTCCTGAAAATTTAGTTTAGGCTCCAGGTATTTTGCTCAAGTCCTTATTTTAGCTTGAACTGCCATATTTAACTTAAGTCCTTATTTTAGCTTGAGCTGCTATATTTAACTCAAGTCCCTATTTCAGTTTAAAGTTCCTACATTTAATTCATGTTCTCATTTTACTTTTAAGCTTCCCATATAATACACAAAGACCTTTCCAGCCACTGCCGCTAGAAAGGTCTTTTTATGCTGCTGTTTAGAATTGTCTATGACGTTGTTATACCGTATAACACTGTTTATAATACTGTTTGTTTAGAGTGCTTCCAAATCCGCCCGCTCCATCAAGGCCGCATCCCGCAAAAGCTGACCGGTGTCACCGTCCGCAAAGAGTCCTCCCCGGTGCAGGATAATGCTGCGGGAGCAAAGCTTGGCGGCAAAGTCCAGGTCGTGGGTAGCGATGAGCATGGTATGTGGCAGCCGCTTCAAAACGTTAATCAGCTTGCGCCGGGCCCGGGGGTCCAGAAAAGCCGTGGGCTCATCCAGGATCATGAAGCTGGGCTTCATCGCCAGCACCGTGGCCAGGGCAGCCATCCGTTTCTCACCGCCGGAAAGCTTCAGCGCCGTCCGGTTTCTCAGATGGCTGATGCCTAAAAGCTGCAGCCGGTCTTCCACCCGGTGGCGGATAGTTTCCTCGTCCAGCCCCTGATTAAGCGGTCCGAAGGCAATATCATCATAAATCGTAGGCAGGAAGAGCTGATCATCCGGGTTCTGGAACACCACCCCCACCTGGCTGCGGATAGCGGTCAAGGTTTCCTCGGACAAGGCGGTACCCTCCACCTCCAGCCGTCCCTGAGCCGGCAACACCCCTACCAGAGAAAGGATCAGGGAACTTTTACCAGCGCCATTAGCGCCGATGAGCGCTACCTTCTCCCCGGAAGCGATGGTCAGGTTTAAATCTCGCACCGCCTCGGTACCGTCCGGATAAGTCACGGACCAGTGTTCCATTTTTATCATATAAATATACCTCCACCCAAGCAGCCGCACGGCCCGCTGCCAAACAGCCTAAGGATTACCTTGTGAACAAGCCTTAAGCAGGACCTCTGTATGGCTTACCGCCAAACGGCCTAAGGCTCACCTTGTTAACAAGCCTTAAACAGGACCTCTGTATGGCTTACCGCCAAACAGCCTAAGGATTACCTTGTGAACAAGCTTCCGATCAGGGCCGGTACATCCACCAGCCTAAACAGAAGACAACCGCCGCCGGCCAGGATCATAAACCACCAGTCCGCCCCGGTAAAAGGCCGGCCCTTCTTATGCACCCACCGGTCCCGTTGACCGTACAAGCGGCACTGCATGGCGTGGTACACCCGCTCCGCCCGGTCAGTGCTGCGCAAAAGCAGCTGTCCTAAAAAAGCGCCTAAATCCCGCGGTCCGGGCCACCGTGCACCCCCGCTGCGCAGGTGGAAGGCGGTAAGCATATTAAGTGCCTCCTCCACCAGCACGCCGATATAACGGTACACCATCTCCAGCAGAGTCACTAGAAGCGCCGGCAGATGCAGCCGCCGCAGTTCATCGGTCAAGGCCACAAAGGGGGTCAAGGCCACCAGGAGCAGCACCCCGCTGACACATAAAAGAGTGCGCAGGACAATGACCAGAAGGGAAACCAGGCCGCTGGTCACCGGCAAAAAGCCTAAATAAAAAAGAACGGTCCGGTCAAAGAGGACGTTGCTCAGCCCGGCAAACAGACAAAAAGGCAGAGCTACCGCCGCCCGACCCCAGATCAGCTGCGGCTCCATCCGGGCCAGCTCCATCACCAGCACCGGGTAAAAAAAGTAGGGCAGCAGCCTGCCCAGGGCATAGCGGTTAAAACTGACCACACAGATTAAAAACACCGCCGTCACCAGAAGCTTGCTTAAGGGGTGCAGGCGATGAAAATAGGTCTGCCCTCCCGCCAGCTGCTCCAGGGAATATAAAGTATTCAGTTTGGTGCGCAGATCAGCCATGCTAATCCCCATTCCGCCGCCAACACTTGCGGCACCAGCAATAGTTGCTTACCTTTTGCGATGGGCCAGCGCCAGCCCGGCTCCGCCGATTAAAAGACAGGTCAGCACCCCGCCTAAGATACCGCTGAGGCTGGTGCCCCGGCCTTCGCCGCCGGCAAAATCATAACCTGGTAAAAAGGCCAGCTTAGCCTGCAGGCTGGAGGCCCATTTATGCACGCCGGACGCCTGTTCCTCTGCCGGTGCCTTAGCCGTTTCATCCGCAGCCACCGCCTGGCTGCCTGAGTTGGGAGCTGCTTCGCTGGCAGCTGATGCTTTATTTGCAGCAGCATCTTTACCATCAGGAGCTGGACCTGGCACCGCTTCCTGCACTTGCCTGGAAGCCTGCTGCGTAGTGGACAGGACCTGACCCAGGGACCATTCTAACCCGTCCGGATTCTCCGAAGCCGTCAGGGACAGCCCCCCGCCTACCAAGAGTGCTACCACCGCCAGGAGTGCCACCAAACCGCGCAAGCTGGGTGTTTGTCCGCCCCGGTTTAAGCTGCCGGCCAAAATTTCCGGCCGGGTACGCTGCACGTAGGCAAATACCGCCGCCGTCACCACACCTTCCACCAGGCCGATAACCAGATGGATAGAAAGCATCAGAGTCACGAAGGTGGCAAAAGGCAGCTGCACCATGCCGCTGGCATAAGTCTCCGCCACCACCCCTAAAGCGCCCAACTCCAGGCCTAAAGTAGAAGCCAGAATCGTGGCCGCATACAGGCGTCCGGTCGTGAACCGGCGGGTCAAAAGCGGTTTAAACAGTAAGGGATAGACCACCAGGCAGGGGATAACCCCCATATTAAAAATATTGGCTCCCAGAGCCAGAAGACCACCATCCGCAAAGAACAAGCACTGAATTACCAGCACCGCGGCCAGGGCCAACAAAGCCGGATAGCCGCCCAGCATACCGGCCAGGAGGATACCTCCGCCGATATGGCCGCTGGAACCGGTACCGGGAATCGTAAAGTTTATCATCTGCGCGGCAAAGACGAAAGCACCGGCCACCGCCATCAGCGGCAGCTTCTGCCCTTCCAGTTCTGATTTTTTAACCGCACGGGCCGCATAAGCGACCGAAACAGCGCTGGCAGCGTACATCAAACCGCCCACCGCCGGGGAAAGTAAAGCATCCGCCATATGCATAGTAAAACCTCTTTCAACCTTAGCCTGAAACTCCTGAAATGCCTGAAATTCTTAAAGCTCCTGCTAGTCCTGAAACTCCTGAAATTCTTGAAATTCCTGCTAGTTCTGAAATGCCTGATCGTCCTGATATTATTGATAGTCCTAGTATTGAAGTTAAATTATATTATAGCACAAAAGCCTGCCTGGGAAAACGAAACCTTAGTGAATTTTAGGACTAAGGAGTTAAAGGCTTGGACAAGTTAACCAAGCCATTTTTCAAGTTACTTGTGCCATAGCTCCGGCCCGGACGGATTATAAGATGAGAGGGCCTGGGCCTTCATCTTAAACAAAGGAAGGTAACCTATGAACCAGACTAAAACTTTACCCGGCCGGAAGCCGGAGGCCACCGCACCTGCAGCAACAGCTCCCACTTTCGATTCTGGTCAAGCACCGGAGACCACAGCAGCCATCACCCGTCCGGAGCAAATTGCCGCCAGGCTGCCTTTAGACCAGCTGCTGCCTGCCGCCCGGGCCGGAGATCAGCTGGCGGTCACGGAGCTGTGCCGCCGCTTCACGCCGCTGATTAAAAGCGTGGCCCGGCGTTTTTCCTATGGCGTGCCGCAAAATGAGGAGGACTACCGGAGCATCGCCACCCTGGCCCTGCTTCATCTGATCCAAAATTATAACCTCCAGCGGACCGAACATTTCCCCGGCCTGGCTAAGCTGCGGCTGAACTCGGCGGTCATCGACGCCCTCCGCCGCAAGAGCTGCGCCGGACGACACGAGCAGCTCACCGATTATCAGAACGAGACCGACCCGCTCTCCTTCCGGGCTATACAGGTAACAGGCGACGAAAGTCCGGAGCTAAGCTTCATGGACCGGGAGTCCCACCGGGGACTGCAGGCGGCCTGGACCGCCCTGCCTGAACCGGACCGTCAGCTGCTGCAACTTATTTATTTTGAACGCCTGGAACTAAAGGAGATTGCCACCGAGCTTAAGCTCAACCGGGTCACGGTGAGCCGCCGGAAGAAAGGGGCCCTGACCCGGCTCCGGCAACTGCTGGAGGCTGAGGGCTGAGCAGTTTTTGAAAAATATCCGTCCTCAGACGCTACGCCGTTTCTCCTCATGCGGAGTATAAGGTGAGAGGGAAAACAAACCCTCACCCCACCGCAAAGGAGGTGAGACAATGGCAGTTAACAAGACTTTAACCAAACGCACCCTGGTCCTGACCCTGGACAACGGGGTGGACGCCAAAGGCAAGGCCGTCACCAAGAATTTCAGCTTTTCCGGCGTCAAGGTCGGCTCCGCACCTGAGGCCATCCTGGCCGGTGCCCATGCGTTGAGCGATTTATTCCAGCGCAGCCTGGTAGGCATCAACGTAACCGAGCATTCCATGCTCGCCGGCGAATAAGCCTGACGGCTTCGCCCCAAGTTCTTCCGGCTGGCAGCCTTTGTTTCCTGCGACTGCCTCCCTGGAAGGCTTGACCCCACGGCCGCCGGTCCTGACCGGTAAACAGCGGCTGCTTCCTTAAGCAGCCGTCCCAAGTAAAGATTTAGTTTAAAGAAAGGAGATCCACATGGACAAAGTACTGGAGTTAGTATTTAAAGGCTCCCTGGGCAGCAAGAAGGTTATCAAGATTAACGCGCCCAAGGACGGCGTAACCAAGGCGGACGCCCTGAAATCTATGGCTGCCCTGATTGCCGCCAACATTTTCGATACGGCGGCCGGCGATTTGGCCGAAGCGGTCGAAGCCCGCGTGCGTACCACCGACCTGGACATCTTAGAGTAAGATGGAGCCAGCAGCGATGTTCAGCTATCTGAAGGACTACGGTTTCCCGGTGGTGCTCAGCTGGTATCTGTTGGTACGCATCGAGGCCAAGCTGACCCGCCTGACGGAAGTCATCGGGGACCTGTCGGTGAAGATAGCCTCCTGGCAGGTTAAGGCCGCATAAGCAGGACCGGCAGTCCGATTTAGCGGCCTTAACGGCTACGTAAGCAGGGCCGATTATACGGCCCTCCGGCCTCACGGCCGCATAAATTGGACTGATAAGCCGGTCCGGCGGCTGCTCTGGCCGTCCTAAATAAACTTTCCTCCTTAACCTCGCAAAGCGCCACCTAGCGGCGCCTCATAAAAAACGCCTGTGCACAGTCTTAACGGCTGCCACAGGCGTTTTGTCATTTTAAATTATCTCCAGAAAGAACCGTGCCTGGCCCAGCCGTAGTTTCAACCGCCTTTGCAGACGTTTACGGCAAGCCGGTAATTTTTACTTCATCTCGCTGAAGGTAATCTTCTGCTCCAGGGCCTTGTGTACCGGACAGCCCTTGAAGATCATGGCCTTGTACTTGGCCAGGTCAGCTTCCGGAATATCGCCCTTGATGTCAATGTCATAAGTAAAAGCGGTGATACCGGGAGTCGTTTCCTTATCTACCGCTACCTTAGCGGTAACGCTTTCGTAAGCCACGCCCCGCTTCTCCAGAAGCATCCGGGCCGTAGCGGTCAGGCAGCAGGCGAAGCTGGAACACAAAAGATCAAAGGGGGCCAGGTACTTGCCGCTGCCTCCGTGAGTTGCCGGCACGTCGCTGACGATGGCGGTGGTCCCGTTGGTTACATCCATAGCGTACTTATCTTTTTTGCTGGTTACAGTAATCATGTTACATTCCTCCTCATTTTTTGATAAATTCAGCTTGACTTTTTATAGTTGGTCACACTATCCGCAGCTTCTGCGGTGGTTAATTTATTGTACCACAGATTATTTTACTTGCAAAGGTTGCACTAAGGTACAAAAAGCATTAAAATAAAACTATACTATTTCAGGCCAATTATTTAATCATAATTATTTAATATTCATGTTTTCCTTAATCATTCGTTATTATTCGTTATTATTTGGGGGAATACAATTATATATTAGGGGCGATGTCAATGTTAGACGGGTTATTTGAGTACTTTTTTGAGCATTACAGTATCCTCAACGACAAACAACGCAAGAAAATCAAAGGTCTGACCACAGTCTTTTTGGTATTCGGATTTTGCGTGCTCTTCGGCTTTGTGTCCATGATGATGTCTCACCGGGACACCGAAAAAGCCCGCTGGGAGAAGAATCTGTCCGGGGTAGAGCTCTACAAAGCCGATATGCTGCCAATCAGTCAGAACGCTACCAAGGTCTTGACCGGTACTTACGTAGAAACTATCGACAACCTGGATATGGCCCACGGCAACTACTGGGTCAAGTTTCTGGTCTGGTTCCGTTGGGACGGAGATGAGATTTCCGACCTGGCCCACAATTTCAGGATTTACCGTGGCATCATCAAGAACCGGGACATCGTCAAGGATGTGAAGCAAGACAATACCCATTATCAGCTGGTGCGGGTCGATGCCATCGTTTCGTCCAGTTTCCACAGTGAGTTATTCCCGCTAGAATCCCATCAGCTCTACTTTTACGTAGAACCTAACTACACCGCCAAACGGGTGGTTCTGGTAGCCGATAAAGAAGAGAGTAACTTGAACCGTCACTTCTCCGTAGAAGGTTTTAAGGTCACTCAGAGCGCCGTTGCTTCGGTGCCCTATGAGTATCGCAGCACCAGAGGCGATATCACCCTGAAAGATGTTGATAAGAACATCGTTTCGGAGCTGGTTACCGCTATCAAGATTGAGCGGGACGGGTTCGGCCTCTACGCCAAATGCTTTATCTGTCTCTTCGGATGCATCATTTGGGCGCTTTTAGCCTTATATATCAATATCTACCACCATGTTGATCCGCTAGAGCTGCTGCCGGAAGCCTTGTTCGGCTGTATCGCCAACATCATGGTAGGAGCCAGCCTCCTGCCTGAAGCGCTGGAGATGGGCCTTTTGGAATATGTCAATATCTGGGGCCTGTTCATCATCCTCATGATAGCCCTGATCATCATCAACGTGAACCAGATTCGCAAGGAGGAGCGGACCGGAGGCGGTATCAGCTGGTTCGCCGCTATCTACGGCCGCATCATGTTCTTCACCATCACCTTCTTTGCCATCGCCGGCAACATCATCCTGCCGGCCAGCGCTTATTTCAGCCGGTAAGAGGAGTAAATCTCCTCATAAAAATAGACATCACGGACGGATGTCTATTTTTTATGCCCGCAAAACTGTTAAAATAAAGCGTTCAAGCTAAAATGCAACCGGTAATGGCCGTAATCCGTGCCGTTCAGCTCCGTCTTAAAGGGCAGCCCCAGCATCAAACTGCTGGTGAGCCAGTTGCCCATCCGCAGCCGGTACCCGGCGCCCACGCTGTACAAGGTATGGTCATCAAAGGCGCTGCCGCCGAACACGCTGCCGCCGTCGGCAAAGAACACCCACTCCGTGCTGCTCCGGTCCGGCACGCTCAATTCGGCACTCAGGCTAAAGCCGCTGTCGCCGCTTAAGATACTTTCCTTATAACCCCGGACCGAATTGATGCCACCGATGTAGAACTGGTCGGCGCTGGCCAGATAATCTTCGTTAGCGTACTGTCCGTTTAACTTAATGGTAAAGATCTTGCGGCTCTTAAACATCTGCTGCCGCAGGAAATTCAAAGAATAGATGAAATAATCCTTGTTATCGCCGGCGATATTCTCCCAGCTGCCCTTGGAGAAACCGTGCCGGTGGTACCAGACCACGTTGTCCCCGTAGCGGGTAAAGTTGATGTTGGCAGTCCATTTGCTTAACTTGTCGTCAATCCAGGACGTGCCCATAAAATCGGTCTGGGAGTTCTGATGACTCCAGTCCAATCCGGCATAGACCCGGCTCTTACTGGTAATGGACAAAGGCTGGCTGAAACCAATGCTATAATAAGTGGAATGACCCTTGACCTCCAGGTCCGCCAAATCGCCGCTCTTAATATCCACCCGGTTGGCCTGGTACTGCAGGTTCAGCTTGGTACCGCTTTTGCTGATAGGCGTCTCGTAAGAAAGAGAGCCGCTGTTGGTGCCGTCGCTATGCAGGCCCGAGATCATCAGGGTATCCCGGTTGCCGGTCAGGCTCCTGGTATACCAGCCCAGGCCCTCCCGGAGGATACCGGTGGACTGGTTGCCCGCCGTATCAATAAGCACATAGCCCTGGGAACGCTTCGGCTCCAGTGCCGTCAGCACGTAGTCCGTGGTCCCCGGCTCCTTGCCCGCCTGCAGCTTAATCCGCAGCTGCACGTCATTGGTACCGTTGAACCACAACAACGAGTTGTTCAAATCTTTCAGGTTGCTGACCTGGCCTTTTTTTAAATTTATCCGGCTGGTAATATAACCCGTCCGGGTACTCTTATTGTTCGCCACCTCAATCTGACCGGTCTTGCCCTCGATCAGGGTGATGGTCGCGACCCCTTTAGTGATGGTCTGAGCCGGCAGAAAGGCCCGGCAGACCACGTAGCCTTTTTGCTGGTAGAGCTCGTTGACCTTTCCCACCAGCTCATACAGCTGATCCAGATTAATCTCCCTATGCAGATAGGGACCTTTAAGTGCCTCCAGTTCGCCCGGCTTTAATACCTGGGAAGCCGTAAAGTTAATCTCCTGCAGGATAAACTTAACCTCGACCTTCTTCTTGGCATCTTCAGCAACCGCCGGTGTCTCCACCTGATTTGCGCCCCGGTTTTTCTGTTCTTCTTCTAAACGTTTACGCAACGCCTGCTCCGCCAGATAGGCCCGGGTCTGATTAATCTGGGCGCCGGAATCACTGCCCACGATGGCCCGTGCGACCTGGTCAGAACTGGCAGCCTCAGCCAGGGACAGGGAGGATACCAGTAAAGTCGTGCCAGAAAGCAGCAAGCCACAAGTCAAGAGGCCTGAATTCTGCCAAAATTTTGGGGTCGGCATAAGTAATCTCTCCTTTATAAGAAGCCTGGAATCTTTACAAAAGCTAATAAAACATGTATTTTATTTTTCTAATTTTATCATAATATATATTTTTCGACAACTTGCTATCAAAAATAAATATTTAGGTTTTACGGTGACCACCGTTACCTGACAGAAACGCCGGCTTTAACTCATAAAAAATACCCCCTAAGTAGATTTCGGTTATTTACCTTCTCTACTTAAGGAGTAACAGATCAGAAACTATAAAACGCTTATTTTAAGGCCTTTTGCCGTCAAATTTTAATACCATGCAGACTTATTTCTTGGCGCAAGGGCAGTTGTGCAGCCCGTTCCACACCAGAGCCGCCAACGCGCCGCCTACTAAAGGCGCTGCGATAAACAGCCAAACCTGAGACAAAGGCGTACCGCCCAGGAAAAGAGCCGGGCCAAAGCTGCGGGCCGGATTAACGGAAGTCCCGGTCAGCGGAATACCCATAATATGTACAAAGGTCAGAGTCAGGCCGATGACCAGACCGGCGATGCTGCTGGTCTTCTCGCTGGAGGTAACTCCCAGGATGGTCATGACGAAGACGAAGGTCAGGATAACCTCCACCACGAAAGCGCCGCCGCAGGACAGTCCCACGGAGGAAGCGGCCTCATAGCCGTTAGCGCCCAGGCCGGTCTTCATGTAGCCGCCCAGCTTGCCGCTGGCGTCAATGATAAAGGCCAGCACCCCGGCAGCCAGGATAGCGCCGATAAACTGAGCCACCACGTAGCCGATAAAATCTTTAAAACTCATCCTTTTCGCCACCAGCATGCCGATGGAAACAGCGGGGTTAATGTGACAGCCGCTGATATCGCCAATGGCATAGGCCATGCACACGATAGACAGGCCGAAAGCAAAGGCGATGCCCAGAGTGCCCAGTTGCTGCCCGGCCACTGCCGCGCTGCCGCAGCCAAACAGAGTCAGGGTAAAGGTACCTAGTAATTCTGCTGCATATTTGTTCATGATACATACTCCCTTTCCAAATTTTTTACCAGCAAATAATGATAATTGCTAATTTTATTATAAGACATTTGACCTAAAAATTCAATCCTGTCATAAAATGTATCAAGGAGTCTGCTTCAAGAACAGGGTCATGTCGTACCAGGTCACGCCGCCGTGGGTAGAAACGGACTCCCCCTCGAACTTGTAGCCCAGCTGTTCATAAAAGGGGACCAGCCGCTTTTTACAGGTCAAGGTGATAAGTTCTTTATCCCGGCGGCGGGCCAGTTGCTCGTAAGCACGCATGAGCTTAGCGGCAATCCCCTGGTGCTGGTACTCGGGCAGCACGTCCAGGCCGAAGATCATCTGGTAGGGGGCGGTATCGTCGTGGAGCTGGGTGGAATCATAAAGCTCATCCACCAGCTGGCGTTTATGGGTCACGCAGCCATTGACCATGCCGATGACCTGGCCGTCCTTCTCAGCCACCAGAAAAGAATGTTTAAAAGCCGCCAGCCGTTCCTTCAGGCTGTCATAGGTGGCTGCCTCCGCCGCCGGAAAGCAGGTGTTTTCAATATAGCTGACCCGGTCCAAATCATCAGGCCGGGCGGCGCGTATCGTAATATCCATGTCTAACATCTCCTAAAATGTTTTTATAACCGACGCTGCCCTCAGCCCTTACGGCATCTTCCAGTCCCAGGGCCAAAGGCTGCGCCGCTGTTTGTTTTACAATTCTTTCATGTCTACCACTTTAATCGCCTGTTCCCTGGGTACGCAAAACACGTTTATGGAGGCGATCAGCAAATCTATCAGTTTCTGATCCCGCTCTTTGGTGCCATTTTCATATTCCAGATAAAGCAGAGGACGGCAGCGCTTAATCGTCTCTTGGGCGCCCAGGATAACGTCCAGCTCCATACCTTCCACGTCCGCCTTGATAAAGCGGCAGGCCTTCAGCGCCAGAGAATCAATCGTCACCAGCGGCACCGTTTCCACGCTCTTCACATCCTGGTTGGAAACATCGCCCCAGGCCGTGCTCTCCTGACGATCAACCAGGCTGACCCCGCCCCAGTTCAATTTTTTCTCTACGTCCAGACAAGGCACCTGAATACTCCCAGGAGCAGACCCTAACGCCTTTTGGTAAGCAAAAACATTTGGCAGGCTGTTAAGAGCCAGGTTAGCACACAAAGTTTGAAATACCAGCCAAGTTTGAGCATCCTGCCAGAGTTTTTAAAACGGCCCAAACCATTTTTTAAAATTTATACTGCTTGTATTTTACCACAAACTAAGGTATATTGAAGTTATATTTTAGCACTATCCTGAATAAAACACTATCCTGAACAAAACCATTTTGATTAACTTGTGAATAGAACTTTTTCCCTGCCTTGCCCGTAAGTACGATTTACTTATATTTTCTAGCCAAAGGAGCTGAACACCATGCAATTTATCTGCGCCAAGTGCGGCCGCACCGAGCCGGTCACCACCCGCAAGTCCCACTGTGACTGCGGCGGTTTGTTCGACCTGGACTTTACGCCTCCCCGGTTCGACTTAAACCTGATAGACCGTGATACCTGGAGTTTCTTCCGCTACCGCAGTTTCCTGCCCCTCTCCGGGGACAGCTGGCAAAAGATCACCTTAGGCGAGGGCATGACCCCCATCGTCCGTTTCAATCAGGACGTCCTTTTGAAGATGGATTACTTTATGCCTACCTTAAGCTTTAAAGACCGGGGCGCCGCGGTGCTCATCGCCCACTGCCAGGACATCGGGGTCGACCAGGTGGTCCAGGACAGCAGCGGCAACGCCGGCAACAGCGTGGCAGCCTACTGCGGCCGGGCCGGGATTGCTTGCGAAATCTTCGTGCCGGAGGGCACCTCCGATAAAAAGATAAAGATGATTCAGGCCCACGGGGCCCGTCTGACCGTAGTACCGGGGAGCCGGGACCACTGCGCTGACGTGTGCCGGGAGAAGGCCGCCCGGGAAGGACTCTACTACGCCAACCATGTCTATAACCCCTTCTTCTACCAGGGCACCAAGACTTACATTTACGAGACCTACGAAGAGCTGCACCGCATCCCGGAGAACATCTTTATCCCTCTGGGCAACGGCACCCTCTTCCTGGGCATCATCAAAGGACTGGAAGAACTTCTGGCCTCGGGCTGCATCGACCATCTGCCTCAGCTGATCGCGGTACAGAGCGAGCGCTGCGCCCCCCTGGCCGCCGCGGCGGAGCAAAAGTCCGCCCATATCTTCCCGGTGCCTATGGAGCCTACCCTGGCGGAAGGCATCGCCATCGGCGTGCCCATGCGGGGTGAGGAAATTTTAAACTATATCTACCAGTACCACATCCGCCTGATCACCATCCCTGAGGCCGGCATCCTGCCAGCCCGGGAGCTTTTAGCCCGCCAGGGCATCTACTGTGAGCATACCACCGCCGCCATCTATGCGGCTTATGAGCGCTACTGCGAGAAGTACGGACCCACCCCCGACAGCCTCATCTGCATGTGCGGCGCCGGACTCAAATCGGACCATTAAGCTTGGCCGAAAGCTGATTATAAACGTTGATTCTAGACGCTGCCACCGGGCCAATCAGGATTCTGAAGCTCAGCATCTTACCCTGGCAATATTGACCCAGGCTAAGTCCCTATCTGCAAAATCTAACCATCAATCGAGTAGGAGCCTACCCATTAGTTGGGTAGGCGACCTCTCACACCACCGTGCGTACCGTTCGGTACACGGCGGTTCAAACGTTAAAGTGCTTTGCACGCAAGAGC
>Ga0268357_101072_pt1 | contig 22774 bp, 19 predicted proteins | sample BioMet10_FD_192466 | JGI IMG/M metagenome (GOLD analysis project Ga0268357, IMG submission 192466) | Sewage microbial communities from Oakland, California, United States - Biofuel 10 (Illumina Assembly) | ecosystem: Engineered > Wastewater > Sewage > Unclassified | place: USA: California... | reverse complement strand
CCCGGTATTACGATGTCCAGCTGATCCCCCTCGATCCTGAAGATAACGGTTCAAAAGGATACCTGTGCATCTTCAGGGAGGTGACCGGCCGTAAGCAGGCTGAGCTCTCCCTCCTTACCGCGAACAAAAAGATCAACCTCCTTACCCGGATCACCCGCCATGATCTGGAGAACAAACTGATGATCGTGCATGGCTATATTGCGCTCCTCCGTAAACCCCATACTCCCGAGGCCCTGTCGGAATACCTGGAAAAACAGGAGGCTGCGGTAAATGCCATGCACGAGCAGCTCGCCTTCACACGGGAATACCAGCAGCTGGGCTCCCATGCCCCGATCTGGCAGAATGTTGATACAACCATCAATCGGGCAAAGACCCAGGTCTTCTTCGATCGGGTCAGGTTTTCCTGTACGGTCGAATCTGCCGAAGTCTATGCCGACCAGATGCTGGAGCGGGTCTTCTATAACCTGCTGGACAATGCCATACGGTATGGTGGCAACCGCCTGACCTCCGTTACCGTGACATCATATCTCGATGGCGCAGCACGGGTTATTGCAGTGGAGGACGACGGGGTCGGAATCCTGACAGGAGATCAGGATCGGTTGTTCGAGCAGGGTTTTGGGAAACATACCGGCCTTGGCCTCTTCCTCTCCCGCGAGATCCTCATGCTTACGGATATCTCGATCGAGCAGACGAACCCCCCGGGCAAAGGAGCACGGTTTGAGATCCGCATTCCCCCGGGAAAATTCCGACCCGCGCAGGGATCACAAGCCGTAAAATGAGCGACAGGCCTCACTTCCGGGTCTGCCGGACGACAACCGAGGCGTCTGCATCGAAGGGATTCGTCCGCATCGCAAGGGAGAAGAGATACGGATAGTTCTTCTTTAAGTGCTTCATGTATGCAAGCCATTCGGGAACGAGCAGCCCGTATACCCGCGAGAGGTCCCCGGAGAGATGCGCATAATCGGATGCCGGAAGATCGGCAAGGGTCTTCCTCGCGGACAGTTCCTCTGCAAGGTGGAAGACGGCCTGGAGAAGGGGAGTAAAACCCTCGTGTTCGATTATCTGCGGATTTTCAAAAAGGGAGAGCATGAAAATCTTGCGGGAGGAAAGGAACGCCTCGAGGTTAGGGAGATCGATGGATCTGCTGTCTATTGTTCCGGCATGAGCCTGCAGGACCGCTGCCGCCCGGGAAAAATCCTCTTCCGACCATGCATCCGAGATCACCAGGACTGCACGGATCCGATCTGCAGCAGGATCGTGTGCCGAAAAGCACCGGAGGAGCCGGGTCCCGACTTCTGAAAAAAAGACACCGACGATCATATTGAGGTTTCTCATCCGGATGCCCCGTTCCCGGTTTTCGATCATCAGGTCAAGCGCGGTGGCCGCAAGGCCGACAAAACATCCGACACCGACAAGGATAATCCCTATCGTAAGCAGTTTACCGATTGCAGTTTCCGGATAGATATCACCGAACCCCACAGTTGCAATGGTCACGACCACGAAATACAGGGCATCAAGCGGACTGCGGTGTTCAAACGCAATCATCCCCAGCATACCGACAAGGAAGACAACGATAAGGATGGCAAGGTAGATGCGCAATCGTAGCCTGACGGAATTTGTCACACCCGGTTTTATGGAGGGCAACAGTATAAAACAGATTCCACTATTTTAAAAAAATTTCCGGATACCCCCGACCAGATTCGAACTGGTGTCGCCGGATCCAAAGTCCTGCATGATTGACCGCTACACTACGGGGGTGTGTGGGAGTAATATTGGAAACGGATTGTATTAAAGCGATAGGCAGCAGGATGGTAAAAATCCAAACAGGGACTATTCTGGATCCAATTTGGATCTTCCAAAAGAGGAGGTTGTGGGAACGATAGGGAACAATTGTTCCCGAAATACCTTTTATCGACGGAGAACAATGCAGGAAATCTGGAAAATTCTGGAAATTTCGGAATAATTTTCTTGTTTTGATCCTGTCAGTTTCCAAAATTTTCCGAAATATCCAGATTATTGTTAACCGGATTCCAGCACGATTTCCGTTTACCGCTGCCAGAAGAAGAACCGGGAAGGGAAACGGGATCTTTCGGGGGGAGAAAATACAAAAATACCGGTTTTTCGAGGCCCCATTAGTGTATAGCATTATACGGTTTATTTACAGAGCTGATGAATCTATTAACAAGAGAGAAAAAACCCAAAAACGGGGTATTTTCAGGATTCAACCATAATTCCAGCAGATTTACGATTCCTGAAAATTCCTGCAGGCACCAGGGAAAACAGTAGTAACCTGATTCCAGAAAAACACTTCACACCAGCACAAAAGGGTAAACCCGTTGCTGTATATTAAAAAAGACTTCTTTTAAAGAAATGGACAGAACAGGAACTCAGTCATTATCGCTGGAAAGGGGGAAGAACTGCTGGTAGACCTGCCGGCGTTCGTCAATATCCGTATGGAGGTAGACCTCGGTGGTCTTTATCGAGGTGTGGCCAAGGTTCTCCTGAACGACCCGGAGGTTCTTTGAGCGACGATAGAGTTCGCTTGCATAACTGTGCCGGATCTTGTGGGGCGTAATACCCGGCGGGGCGTAGTTCCGGAAGATATGCTGGACTGCCCGTGGGGAGATGTGCTTGCCCTGCTGCCCGATAAAAAGGGGACCCGATATCTGGTTGCCGATAAATGCCCGGATTTCTGATAGGGTTTCGTCATCGATAAAGACGATCCGAATTTTGTCACCTTTCCCCTTAATACGAATGGTGTGCTCCTCAAAATCGATATCTTCGACATTCATGTTACAAAGTTCGGAGACCCGGACCCCCGTTGAATAGATGGTCCGCACAATCAGCTTGTCCCGGGGATCCTGGATCGAATCGATTAAACGGAGAACCTGGCTGTGCTTGAGGTATTTTATCTCCTGATGTTTGATCCGGGGGCGTTCAACACCACTTAAGGGATTCGTCGCCACGACACCCTGGACACAGAGAAACCTGTAGAACGAGCTGAGGGTCGAGATGATCCGGTGGAAGGTCTTGGGCTTGTAGGTCCGCATTGTCGAGACAAAAGAGAGGAAATCCGTAATCATGGCAGGCGGGACATCAACGCTGGTGTCAAGCCGTGCATTCTCGAAATCCTTCCAGAAGAAAACAAGCTTGGTAACCTCAGTATGACGGCGGAGCCAGACATAGTAACCGAAATGCTGGATCACCTGCGCATAACTGTCAAGCGTCCGCTTGGAGTAGTTCCGCATCCGCAGGTAGTTCCGGTAGCTCTTGAGCCACTCAGAAAAATACCCGCTTTCCATGGTCTATTCTATTTTTGCGCCAATAAATAAAGGTTTGCGCAGAATACCTATTCTGCGCACTCTCTGATTGGGGAAATAACCGAGATTTTTAGAAATTTTTATCAGATCTACAGAAGGCCAAAACAGGGGTTCTTTTCATTTCAACAGGTAATTATAGGATCATCGACACAAAAGGCCATAGAAACGCCACTATGAGGGTTTCACGTCGATAGGATTAGATCGGGCATCTCATTTCTGGATTTGTCAGACAAAGAGCGGCTGACAGATTGTGATTTGCACAGTCTTGTATTGCAAAAAAAAGGTACTCCAATTCGGATTTTCCGAATTTTTCCAGATTGTTTCTGAATGAGAAACTCCAAAAAACGTCGGATTTTTCTGTACAGTGAAATCCGTTTTATTCTTCCCCTTCCTTTTTAGGAATATACTCCCGGAGAACGGACCGGACAAAGGGCAATAACCGAATATTCCGGCATTCAAAATTTCGCAGCCTCATATCAGGACGGAAGCATTACAACAAAAGTAAGATCCTGAAGCCGCAATAACGACGGTACCTCCCAGAGAAGCAAAAAAACGTTGGAATAATGCGCCATCTTTTACTCCCGACAGTGCCAAATATTTCAGGAGGATCCCTCGGAACATCAAAACTATTACCTCCGTTCACCACCCTTGCCAAGACACCAGACCGTATAAGGATCACCATAGTGAAGGCACCTCAATGGATTTTGACCGGTTCCGGATAATCGGACCTCAATTTTGACTCCAAAATCGACCGATTAAAAAATTCAAAATGTTTATCTGTTTTCGGTAAAGATAATTTATCAAAAGGCAAGACTTATGATAAAAATCGGATATGTCAGGGTTTCCCGGGAAGATCAGAATGCGGAAAACCAGATCCTGCTCCTTCTTGATGAAGGACTAACCCGGGACGCGATCTATGTCGATCATATCTCTGGGGTCTCGACAATAGAAGAACGGGAGGGTTTTTCCAAAATGATGCAGTTTATCCAGGATCATCACGGAGAGCCCATCACGTTATATGTTTTTGAGATCTCACGATTGGGACGATCATTTATCGAGACCCTGAACCTGGTTCGGACCCTTGAAGAGTCCGGGATCCGGGTCTGGTCGCTTTCTCCGGCGGAATCATGGAGCCGGATCGATGACAAAAAACTGAGGGACCTCATGCTCTCGATATTTTCCTGGGTTGCAGATCGGGAACGGGAAAACCTTATCGAACGGACAAAACTGGGAATAGCACGGGCCCGGGCCGAAGGAACTCCGCTTGGACGCCCGAAACGCTCAATTCCCTGGAAAAAAGTCCGTGAACTGGAAGAGAAAAAGATCTCCCTTGCCGCCATTTCGCGTATGCTGGACATTCCCTATACTACACTGTACCGTCATTACACCCAGAAAAAGGATGAAAATTCATCGGCCAACTAAAGGCGATTTATCCGGGATGATTGTTTTCCAGAAGACTATCCCCGTTATGCAAGAAATTTCCTGGCGCATATTTAACGGAAGAAACGGGCATTGCAGTGTTTTCGGATTTGCCTGACTAAATAACCACATTTCATCGAGAGTTGTTAAAACACCTGTTGAAGTGAAGAACAGCTAGATAGTTTATTGAAATCTGAATCTGTTTCCGATTTTAGCAGCAAATCAGAACAGTATACCGATTTAATTCGTCGACAACGAGATGTGGAAAAACTATTCGGTAAGAATACATTCCCCTGCAACACGAGGGAATATGTGTAAGCTGCTGAATTTCGGAATTATATTCGAAAACAGTCGGTATTTTTTCAGGCAATTCTTGTTTTCACCCATATATGTTTAAGACAATTTCCCGTTCTCAAGGTGGGAGAAACATTTCAATATTCCTGCAGGTTGTTTTCAAGCCGGGAATATCGGTGAATTCCCCGTTGTTTCTATGACCCATGTCTGCTACCCGGTGATGCATCGGAAGTTCCCCGATATGATTGCTTTTTTGGAAAATCCAAATATTTTCTCGTCGGGATGTCTGAATTTTTCCACTTTTTCCGGTCAGGAAGATCTCTCGCAGTTTCTTCAATAGGGTCTTCCAGAAATGATTTTCTGTAATAGTATCGAAAACGAATACTCCGACGAACAAGGTACCAGAATGAGGATTTCACATTCAAACAAGAAATGGGGTTTTTCGTTAACCGATATTATGCATTAAACATATTGGAAAAATTCGGAGAAAACGTGCATCTCCGAAGAGAGAAAATTCGGATTTTCCAAATTATTTGCTGAATTTCTGTCATAAACACACATCCTAAAATACCAACAAACCTAGTAGAGATATTTAAAAAACGATGTATACGGATACCCGTTGAAATTGAATACCCTCTCTTGGTAGCTTCAGGTATTTTATCAAATATAGTCTCAAAAGTACAATTGGAAAATTTGGAAATATTTCCACTCTCTGAAGAGAGTTAATTTGGATTTTACGAAATTTACCCTGTTATTTCATCCAGAATTTTTCTGATTACTGAGAACAATACAGGGGTCATAAGGGTTTAAAAATTTTTGAAGATTGAACTCTGTAGAAATCCTCAAAAAAATAAAACAACGCTCGTTTAGGTCTCTGACTAGCCTCCGCCCGCGCCGCTAGGGGCATCCCCACTTAGCGATGATGCTGTATTACCTGCTTCCCTGAATTGTTCAGCGGATTCATGTACAGGTAATCCCGGGTGCATCGATATGCGCCCCGTCCCCCCTTTGGGGGGGGGACACAGTGGCGCAAGAGAAGGGGCGACATATCCTTTAAAGGGATTTCTACAGAGCAGAAGAATGTTTTCCTTCCCCCACTGGGAAAAAACAACACTAACGGGGAATTTCCTGCAAAAGGAAATACAAACCTTATTTTACTGGTATACTACTGTCAAAATAAACTCAAATTAAGCGGGAAGGTTCAAGCCCACATATCCCACTCCCTTACCATAGGGGTGGAAATCCGGAGGATTATGGGATTGAATAGAATTGTTATTACTCCCATCCCCACGAAAAGATCTGATCTGGTCCCTGAACCGAATTTATATCCGTTCAGGGAGTTCGAAGGAGATACAAGTCCTGTGTTTTGAGCTGCTTAAGCAATCCAGCAATAGTTTTGTAAAAAATCGATTCCGCGCCGATTTAGGCAAATCCCGTGTGATTAATGGATGTTTTATACGACACGGTGTAATCGGGCTTGTCCAAAATAAACCATATGATGCTATACACTATTTTGGATTGTTTCACTGAGAATACGGGAAATCTGAAATGATGGTCGGGCCTGCAGAAGAAATGAACGAGGCAAAACAACAATCGTAAAGAAAGAACGCAAAAGCAGCCAGGAAAAATAGGAATCGCCATAGAAAGGGCTTCATCAATTTTGGTATTTCCCGGGAATAATTCACCCACGTCCATGGAGATCTGATCCCATGAGGAAAAAGCAGGTTAAAAGCGAACAACAGGGAGAACCCGGGAAACTGGCGGGACCAAAGATCCAAACATCAATCTTCCAGATATCCGAAAAGACCGATGGCCCATAAGAAAAACAAATTCCCTGTACTTTATGTAATTAAAAGGAACCATTGGTAATGTAAGTATGGATACCGATCAGCAGTTTCTGACCCCAAAAGAAGTGGCCGGGATATTAGGAGTCCATCCAAAGACCGTACATCAGTGGCTCCGGACAGGAAGGTTGCCCGGAACCAAAATATCCTACCGGGCATGGCGCATCCCACATTCCGCACTGGAACAATTCATTGCCCAAAGCAGCAACAGACCTTCCCAACAGGGTAAACCACTCCCCCCGGGAATACAGAACAATCCCATGGCAACCTCCTCAAACCCGCAGACATCGGTACAACCGGATCCCAAAGAGGCAGATCCCGCTGTAAAAATGAAACATTACATCCGCGATATCATGGGAGAAGATACACCGGAACACAGCAGGGGATAATGGGGAAAGTAGATATTTTTCCCGATCTTCAGCCCGTTTTTGATAATAATCGTCTTTACGATCCAAGACACGTAAGTATCTCATTTACCGTTAACAAAAACCTCGCGTAGTTCAGCTCTCACCAGAGGAGGACGGAAAGATCCAAGTTTTCTTATCCTCTCACGCAAGGCCCATATCTCCTGATGCGAAGATTCCGTATTTCCTTAAAAGACTTTGACAGAATACTAAATTTTCCCGGATCGGTAACATCTGGGATTTCTCTTTACAAGGGCATACCAATCACGCCAAGATACTCGTCATAGTACCAGATACCATAAAACAAATCCGTTTTCACGACGAAATAAACCGAATACTGCTATATATAAAAACGTCATAGTACTTCTCAGCCTGCAACAAACACGACACACACAAAACCACTCCTAAAAGCAAATTACGGGGAATACCATGGATGAGTCAGTAGTCCAACAGGAAATCAACAAATACAAGAAATTCAAAAAGGTCGACGGGGCGACATACCGGAAAGTCAACCAGTTCCTGCGAAAACGGACATATATCACTGCGCGGGAATGGGCCCTTGCCCGGTTATGTACCGATTTCCGTACCTCTGGCGGGGCAGAGATGACCTTTATAGGGAAACACCTTCCCGAACTCGTCCCCTTCATGGAAGAGCCCTACAGCCCGCAGGCTGTCAATCAGGCACGGCATTCATTCAAGAAAAAAGTCCGGAAAGCAAGCGCGACTTTTTTTTATGGCGCCATGTGCGGGTTCTTCACAACCGATGAACTCGACGACCTGCTCTTCGAAGCAAGCGAGGTCTCCCGGTTTCTCCTCGAAGTCGAAGGAACAACGCTGGATATCGATGAAGAGATCGATATCGAAGACCGGATCACCCGGGTGATGAGGAGCGTTGGCGAAACCGCAAAAACGATCTTAAAATCGCGTTCGGACGAAGACAACACATCCGATCCTGCACCAGAACCAGCCGGTCCACAGGATATTACCCCGGAAAGTTTACCAGAAAATACTATGGAAAAACCGGAACGCATTCCCGACATATCAGATGAGGGTATACCCTCGGAATCTAACGATGAGCACCTTCCAAAAAACCCTGAAGCATCAGACACCACCGAAGGAACCCCACTATGAAGATCATTCAGGTATCCGGCCGGGCAAACACCGGAAAAACCACGTTTATCCGGAACCTTATCCCTGAACTGAAACGTCTTGGCCGTGTTGGTGTAATCAAACATCTTGGAGACCACGAATTTATCCTTGATACAAAGAAGGATACCACATTGTTCTTTGAAGGAGGGGCCGACATTTCTGTCGGGATTGATGCGCAAAAAACGGTCATCGCACTCCATTCGAATAATCTGGACACCCTCCTGTCCCACCTGAAAACCACCGGGATAGACTTCGCAGTAATTGAAGGTTTCAAAGCACGCAGCTTCCCGAAGATCATTATCGGGGATCTCCCCAGCGAGACCTGCGTATTGAGAAACCCTTCGGTAAACGATGTACTTGCCTCTCTCTCGTTATTCGAAGACTATTAAAGCGTTCAAACCGGAACGGATCTACACGAAGATGACAATAAAAAAGCTGTCAAAACAGTTGTTCGGGACTAACGGCGTTCGGGGGATCGTCGGAAAAGAAATTACGCCCCAGCTGGCACTCCGCATTGGCGAAGCTCTCGGCACTATGCGGCCCGGATGTATTGCTGTGGGAATGGATACCAGGACATCCGGCCCGGCCCTTGCAAATGCAGTCAAGGCTGGACTCATGGCAACCGGCTGCGATGTTGTTGACTGCGGAATTCTCCCCACACCGGCTCTCCAGTATATTGTAAAAGAGCACTACGCGGGCGGCGCAATGATCACCGCCTCACATAATCCTCCTCAATATAACGGGATTAAGATTATCGAAGCAGACGGTACCGAGATGGGTGACGAGGAGACTATCAAACTCGAAGGGTTACTGGACAAATCCACCAATCTCAAAACGCAATCGTGGGATCGGGTAGGTAAGGAGATGCCCGGAGCCCATCTTGTCGGTACGTATGTCCGGTCAATTACCTCCCATTTCAAAGGACTGCCGGGAAAAGGCATGACCGTTGTTGTGGACCCGGGATCGGGTGCAGCCTGCCGGACAACCCCTGCCATCCTGCAGGCATTGGGCTGCAGGGTACTCACGATCAACGGGATTATGGACGGGACATTTCCCGGACGCCTGCCGGAACCTTCCGCAGAGGGATTACAAGGACTGGCAGCGCTTGTCGTGGCAAGCAAAGCCGCATTCGGGATTGCCCACGACGGCGATGCCGACCGTGCTGTTTTCATCGATGAGACCGGAGCGTTTGTCGAAGAGAACCATGAATTTGCCCTGATCGCACAGCATATCTGTAAATCGGCAAAGGGATCGATTGTGACACCGGTCAGCACCTCGCAGATGGTGGAAATGGTGGCAGAAAAGGAGGGGTGCCGGGTCCAGTACACCCCTGTCGGGAGTATCTATGTGGCCCGCACCATGCGGGAACTGATCGATACCGGGCAGCCCGTCATTTTTGGCGGGGAAGGGAACGGTGGCCTTATCTTTCCGGCACAGCAGTTCTGCCGCGACGGGGGAATGACCGCTGCAACGATGGTCGCACTTCTGGCAGAAACGGGGAGCACCGTATCCGCGCTTATCCGAAAACTACCTGCGCGGCATATGATTAAAGAAAAGATTGCAACGCCAAAAGGGTCGTACCTCATCGATAAACTGGCTGAACAATACAAGCATGAATCTCTCGACAAGACAGATGGCCTGAAAATTAAAAGGAACAACGAATGGGCGTTGATCCGGGCCTCGGGAACCGAACCTCTCGTCAGGATCATGGTCGATTCTCCCGATGCTGCAGCCGGCAGAGCATTTTATCAGGAGATTAAAAAGACCGTAGATCAACTCCTGGAAACGTCTGCCTGAATCCGGTAAATCCGAACTCCCTTTTTTCCAAACAATCCTTGTCCAGAACACCTCTAACCATATTCCCACAGGATTCAAGGCGCAGTACTTCTCTTTTTAGTACAACTGGCGGGAAAATTTTTGTTTTATCACTTCGGGCAACCGGTTTACAGCAGTTTTTTTATGACAAAAACCGAATGGATGGTTATGATACAGAAGATCGCGATACGGGGATTCATCTTCCTGGGAATTTTGCTCCTGTTGTGCATGCCGACAGTGGTCGGAGATCTCAGGACAATCACTCAAGGCAATACCATGTTCCTTGGAGAAAGCAATCTGGATATCTCCTCTGCAATGGGAAGTGACACGCAGATTGGGTGGTGGGCATCCGGTGCAGCGATAGCAACAAGCTCGCCCGATGTGAAATTCCCGGTTTCCACACCTTCGAATTTCTATGTACTTCCTTCGCAGTTCGGTGCATATACCGGTTCATGGTACCGGTTGAATGCAGCGGGTACTGCTGACGGTGTGGCGTTTTTGGTTGCAGATCCCTCCCTTGCAATACGGGTAGAGGATACCACGGTTAATGTCGATGTGACGGATCGCTGGGTGCCCCGCGGTGATGAGGTTCGGTTCAGGATCGACTCGAATCTGGATGTCATCAGTACCCAGAGAGGGACACCGGCACCGGTAACAATAAAAGTCCAGTCTCCGAATGGGGGAGTGTATACAGCCCTTATGAACACTGCAGGGACAACAACAACACTGGAAAATATCGGGATCACCTCATCAGCACAGTATTACAAGACAACTCCTATCTGGGATACCGGGAACGCACTCTATCCTGCGGGGTCGTATACGATCTGGGTTGAATGCAACGTCAACAGCATGAACGACGAGTACGGTGCTACCGGAAAAACAATAAGCCAGAAAACGAGTTTGCTCAACCAGGACCAGAACCCGCTTATATCCGTAAATGTTCCTACCACAAGTACAACTACATCGGGTACCTCAGTTAGTACTACAACAAAACCGACAACAACAATAACTACGGCAACAGCAACACAGGCACCGAAGACTACGGTTACCACTGCCGCCACTACACTACCTGTCGTGACGACAACGGCACCTGTTTCACCGACATCACAGGAAACAACAGTTCCAGAAACCTCCCCTACATTTGCCCCGGGTTTCGATGTGGCCGTTTCCCTGATCTCGATTGCTGCCCTTCTGCTCTTTATGGTAAAACGGCAGAACTAATCCATTTTTATCACAGGCATAATCTTTTTATCCGATATTTTTCCATATCCGTTGTATGAATGTTATAACAGCAGTAATCAAAGGCCGCCACAGCATACGGAAGTTCAAGCCGGCACCTGTTGACGAGGCATTCATTCACGATGCTATCGAATGCGCGGTTCATGCACCCACCGCTATGAACCTCCAGCCGTGGCTGATTGGGGTCGTACGGGATAAAGTGATGCTGGGAAAGATTGCCGAACTAACAGATCATGGGAAATTTATTTCAGAAGCACCGCTCTGTTTTACGGTTTTTGGGGAACGAACTGCAAAATACTATCTTGAAGACTGCTGTGCGGCAACCGAAAACCTGATCCTCGGCCTGCATTCATATGGCGTCGGTTCGTGCTGGGTTGCCGGTGACAAAAAAGAATATGCAGAGGATATCCGAAAACTTCTCGATGTCCCGGAGAAATATACCCTTGTCTCCCTTGTCCCGGCAGGGCTGCCGGACGATATCGCGCTGGCAACAAAAAAAGAGACAAAAAAACTGGTCTTTTTCGACAGGTTCAGGAAAGAATAACCGGGTGGATGTTGTACTGGATCAATCCCCCGCCATTTTTAACCGGGTATCATTTATGTACTTTTTAGAAATTCGTGAACATACGATCGGATCATTTTTGAAAATTGCCGACGCCCGCCACGGATTTTTTTGAAAAATCCCAAAACCACTTGAAATTTCACGACGAAGAAAAATTCTGCCTGTCAATTGTACACCCGGTATCCGGGAAATTACCCGGATACCGGTTACGTACTTCACACCTTGTTTTCACAAAAAAAAAGAAAATTGCCAGCTTGCGATCCGTTCTTTTTCATGCCGGGCAATAAAGCCGGTCTTTTCTGCACGGCCAGATCCCGGGGAGTTTAGCAAAGAATTCTCTTTGTCCATTTTTGTTCCGGTCCCTCTCGCAATCCTTATGCCCCCCCCGCAACCCATCATTGATCATGAGAAAGGTAACCCTCCAGGTGGCACTGGATCTCCTCGAACTTCACCGGGCCGTCCAGATCGCAAAAGAATCTGTTGAAGGAGGGGCCGACTGGATCGAAGCCGGAACACCGCTTATCAAGAGCGAGGGTATGCAGGCAGTCCGAACCTTGCGTGAAAAATTCCCCGATGTGGTTATCGTAGCGGATATGAAGATCGCGGATACCGGCACTATGGAAGTGGAGATGGCGGCAAAGGCCGGTGCAAATGTTGTTTGTATCCTTGCCGATGCTGATGATGCAGTGATCAAGGAGGCAGTTCGGGCGAGCCGGCTGTACGGGACCCGGCTGATGGCTGATCTCATCAATGTCAGGGATCCTGCAGAACGGGCCCGCACCCTTGAAGAACTCGGAGTGGATATCATTGTGGCCCATGTCGGTATCGACCAGCAGATGATCGGGAAAGACTCGCTGGATCTTTTAAAGAGCATTCAAGAGGGGATCCATATTCCGGTTGCCGTAGCGGGGGGACTCGATGCCGTAACTGCGGGGGAGGCTGTAAAACAGGGTGCCGATATCGTGATTGTCGGGGGATGGATCGCCCGGTCTGCCGAAGTTACTGCATCTGCCCGAAAGATCCGCCAGTCAATCGATTCACCTTCTGCCGCAGCCCCGGATAAGAAGAACCCCGATGAGGAGATCCATGAGATTTTCATGCAGGTTTCGACTCCCAACATCAGCGATGCGATGCACCGTAAGGGAGCACTCCCGGGGCTAGTGTCTGTCTGCGGGAACGTAAAGATGGCAGGAAAGGCAGTAACCGTGCAGACCTTTGCCGGGGACTGGGCAAAACCAGTTGAAGCTATCGAGAAAGCACCGGCAGGAGCGGTTCTTGTAATCAACAACGATAGCGGCATTCACGTGGCGCCATGGGGCGAACTGGCAACCTTAAGCTGCCAGAAAAAAGGTCTTGCCGGAGTCGTGATCGATGGGGCCGTGAGGGATATCGACGATATCCGGGCCATGAAGTTCCCGGTCTTTGCAAAGGCCATTGTCCCCAACGCAGGAGAACCCAAAGGAATGGGCGAGATCAACGCGGAAATCCTGTGCTGCGGCCAGTACATCCATCCCGGCGACTGGATTGTCGGCGACGAAAGCGGGGTAGTTGCGGTTCCCGCCGCACGGGCTTATGAAGTTGCACGCCGGGCGCTGGAAGTAAAAAAGACCGAGGCACGGATCCGCGAGGAAATCCGGCGGGGCAGCACGTTATCTGAAGTTACCGAACTGATCAAATGGGAAAAAAAGTAAGAATCTGGCAGTTAATGGAACACCGTGTGTTCGAGAAGCGTGGCACCGGCTCCCTGGATTTTTTCTATGGCATCTTCAACCTGATCGACGCGAAGGATCAGCACTGCCGCCTTCTTCCCGGAATAGGCATAGGAATATTCGATATTAATCCCTGAATCCCCGAGCACCTTTGCAATGTCGTAAAGCCCGCCGGGCTGGTCTTTCATCGGGACTGCAATAACATCGGTAAACGCAACGTTGTATCCCAGGGATGACAACTTTTTGTAGGCTTTTTCCGGGTGATCGACGAGTGCCCGGATAACCCCAAAACCGTTTGCTTCTGCAATACTGAATGCAAGGATATTGATCTTCTCCTCTCCAAGCGCTTGGGCAACGGCAGCGAGCCTGCCCGGGCGGTTTTCCGAGAAGATCGAGATCTGCTTAATGACATACTTTTTTGTGTCCATACTTAAATCGCCCTCTTGTCGATTACTTTCTTGGATTTTCCCTCGAAGCGGGGCAATGATCCCGGCTCCACGAGTTCGACATCAACGGCAACGTTCAGTGCGTTCCGGAGCCGGTGTTCGACGTTCTGCCGGATCTTCATCAGATCGTTGATCTTGTCGCTGAAAGATTCTTTTGTCAGCTCCACCCGGACGAGCATATCGTCGAGTGCCCCGGTCCTTTCGACAACGATCTGGAAGTGCTCTCCCACCTCGGGAATGGTCATTAAGGTATACTCCACCTGCGAGGGGAAGACATTGATGCCCCGGATGATCAGCATATCGTCAACACGGCCCTGAATCCGATTGATCCGCGGGCTTGTCCGTCCGCACGGGCAGGTTTCCTCGTCAACCGATGAGATATCGCCAATCCTGTACCGGATCATCGGGAGTGCCTCTTTCTGGAGCATAGTCAGTGTCAGCTCACCTTTCTCACCGGGTTCGAGCGGTTCCCCGGTCTTGGGATCGATCACTTCCACAAAAGCGATATCCGACCAGATATGGAACCCGTTCTGCTCTGCACACTCGGTAAACATCGGGCCTGACAGCTCGCTTGTCCCATAGATATCGTATGCTTTGATACCCAGCCAGTCTTCCATCCTCTTGCGCATGTTTTCTGTCCATGGCTCGGCCCCGAGGATCCCGGCTTTGAGGTGCGTGTCTTTTTTGATGTCAATGCCTATTTTTTCCGCAACTTCGCCGATATGGAGCAGGTAGGAGGGCGTGCAGGCAATTGCCGTTACTTCGAGATCCTGCATCAATTCTACCTGTCGTTCGGTGTTTCCCACACTTGTCGGAAGCACGGTCGCACCGATCCGTTCGGCACCGTAATGCAGGCCAAGGCCGCCGGTAAAGAGACCGTACCCGTAACTGACCTGGATGACATCCCCTCTCCCCAGGCCAATCGCCGTAAGTCCCCGGGCAATGGACGTACTCCACATATCGATATCTTTCTGCGTGTACCCGACAACTGTGGGCTTACCGGTGGTTCCCGAAGAGACATGGTAACGGACCAGCTCCTCCCGGGTCGCCGTAAAGATACGGTTCGGGTAATTGTCCCGCAGGTCCTTCTTGAACATAAAGGGAAGTTTTCGTATATCCGATAGCTCCCGGATATCGTCCGGGTGGACCTTCTGCGCTTTCATCCGATCATGGTAAAAGGGGGAGAAACTATAGAGCCTGCAGATAAGGCTTTTAAGCAACTTATACTGCATCTTCTGGAGGTCTGCCTTGGGCATCTCCTCAATTCTCGGATCCCAGAACTGCATCACATATCACTCCGTCTGTCAATCACCCGTTTCGCCTTTCCCTCAAACCGGGGCAGTGAGCCCGGTTCGACAAGTTTTACGGTGGTCCTTAATTCAAGAGTATCGTGAAGCTCTTTCACGACCTTTTTCTGGATCTTTGCAAGGTCGGCAAGTTCGCCGGAAAAATGGCTCCTGTTGATCTCGACTTCCACGGTCATCTCATCCAGATGATTGATTCTGTCAATATAAACCATAAACTGATTGCCTACCTCCGGAATCCTGAGGAGCACATGTTCTATCTGCGACGGGAAGACGTTGATACCGCGGATAATAAGCATATCGTCACTCCTGCCGGTCAGGCGGGCCAGTTTCTTTCCCCGACCGCAGATACATCCATCCTCCATAAGCATCGTGACGTCACCGGTTCGGTACCGGATAAGCGGCATTGCCTCTTTTACCAGCGGCGTTACAACCAGCTCTCCGCGTTCCCCATCGGACAACCGTTCCCCGGTCTTCGGGTTGATGATCTCCACAAGATAACTGTCGTGCCAGATATGGAGGCCGTTTCTTTCCGGGCATTCGAATGCCACTCCGGGCCCGAAGAGCTCGCTCATGCCATAGGAGTCATATGCGGTAACACCCAGCCGGTCTTCAAGAGTATGGCGCATAGTATCCGACCAGGGTTCCGCTCCAAAGATACCAGTTTTTAACGTCGGGAGATCCTCGCGCATCTCTTCTGCGACCTCCGAGAGGTGCATCGCATAACTGGGGGTACAGTGGATCGTAGTGACGCCAAAATCGCGGATCATTTCGATCTGGCGTCGGGTATTCCCTGTCGCACTCGGGATCACCGTCATTCCGATCTTTTCCGCCCCGTAATGGAACCCCAGCCCACCGGTAAACATCCCGTAATTCACCATGTTCTGGAAGATATCGTCTTCAGTGATGCCGATCATCGTCATGTTCCGGGCGATAAGGTTTGCCCACGTGTCAAGATCCTTGCGGGTATATCCGACAACGGTCGGCTTCCCGGTGGTACCTGATGTCGTATGAATACGTACGATCTGTTTTAAGGGAACTGCAAAAAAGCCAAACGGGTACCCGTCGCGGAGATCCTGTTTTCTGGTAAAAGGGAGTTTTTCTACATCGTCAAGGGTTTTAATATCGGCCGGGGAAATTTCCGCTTTGGCAAACTGGTCCCGGTAAAAACCAATATCCTGAACTGCATGAACCGTCGTTTTTAAGCGTTTGAGCTGAAGTGATTCAAGATCCTTGGACTTCAGCGTTTCCATTTTTTTATCCCAGAACATGAGATCCCTCTGGTATGCTATTGCATGACACTGTAATAGTATTACCTGTCGTAGCCTTTATAGGTCATTGTTTTGGGCCGGCCCGACCCGGATACTCTCTGCTTTACCACGCGCTTACCTTAGGTATTTCCCGATAATACCACACAAAACGATGCCTTAATCTGGAGGCACACGGCACTAATTAAATGAATTAAAATCGGGATTATGTGGGCCGGATATGACAAAAAAAATCCCCTGGCTGGCGGTGTACGGGTTTGGTGCCCACATTAAATCCACGCAGGATAAACTGATTATTTTACAGAAAGGACGTTTGGAAGAATTCCCGCTTCAGGAAATTAAACATCTGCTGATTGTGGGAGGGCATACACTAAGTTCCACAACAGTGGCACACCTGGCAAAAAACGGTTCTTATATCTCTTTTTTCGATCCTGACGGTAGTCCTGTCGGGAGCATCCGGCCTCAGGGGGATTGCACAGATCGTGATATCCAGCGGTTGCAGGAAGAACTTCCCCGTCAGAGATATGCCATAAAACTCGCACAGGCCACCCTGCGTTCCCGCCTTGTCGCAATCGGGAAATTCCAGACTCTTTGCGACAGCGATCTGTTATACGCGGGTGAACTCGATATCCTCCATAATGCACTTGATGAACTCGAGTATCTTGTGAAGATGGACGAGATCCGCCGTTTGTCAAACCTGACCACTAAAATGTATTATGAGATAATGGCCCGGATTATCCCGGACCGGTTCAATTTTAAACAACGAACACTCCGGCCGCTGGGCGATCCGGTAAACGCAATGCTCTCGTTTGGCTACTCCATGCTCTATGGTAACTGCATGGTAGCGGTCATCGGATCCCATCTGGATCCGGATAGCGGTCTGTTGTATGACGGACAGGGAGCACTTGTCCAGGATCTTATCGATCCGTTAAAAACCGGGATGATCGATCTTGTTGTCTGTCAGATAGCACGTACGTGTCTGACCGTCAAGGATTATGAACTGACACCCACTCGGTGCATACTTTCAGATATGCTCGTAAAAGAGTTAATCGGGACGTTTAAGAGTACGATTGACAATAGTAAAATCGACAATCAGGTAAACAATTACGTAAACGCCTTACAAAAAACGGATAACTTCACAGTGCTGTACTGATTCGGCCATCATATTTGATGATCGAAAAATCATCGTAGTGTTTTACCGGGAGATCCCGGGTTTTTATCTCCCGGATTACCGCACGGGGACAACTAAAAAGCATCGAAATGAACTTTTCCAGCACCATGGGTTCAGCGGTAGCAAAGATCTGCACTTTACCGTCAGCAAGATTCATTACGGTACCGGTAACGTTCAGGTCCATTGCGATTTTCCGCGCACATGCCCGAAAACCTACTTTCTGGACTCTTCCAGAGATAAGAATCTCAATGGTTTTCACTCGCGCATCCCCTGCATGATCTGGATAGCCAGTCCGAGTTCGTCGAATACCTCGTCCCGCAAAGAAGACTGCCGGATATTCGTGGCAGTATCGATTGCACTGTCAAGGAGTTCCTGGGCAGGATGTTCATACCCTGCTGCATACATCTTCATAGCGAGATTGCACCGTACAAATGCACGTTTCGAAAGGGGACGGATAATCCCGGATTCTTGTACTGCATTGGACAACATCCGTTTTGAAAGTTTCACATCCCCCTGTTCGCGGAACTGGATCGAAAGCCTGCAGAAGACGAGGGCCTGCCGGCTCCGGTCCGGGACGGTACGGACTGCACTTTCCAGTGCTGAAATCTGACCGGGCGGGCAGCCTTCTTTCATCGCCCGCTTCGCGGCTCCCATAATTTTTGAGAACGGCTCTCTCCTCTCCGGGGTATCTTCATACCCAATCTGGGACAACCGGATCTGGCGCAGTTCATCATCGTCAATCTGGAACAACTGCTGTGCAGCCTTTTCGAGATATGAGGGATTTTTTTGTTTTTTGGAAAGGACTGCAAGTAACCGGGCAACCTCCCCATGAAGGGTGTCTGAAATATAAGGGATATTGAGGGTTTTCGAACACAAATCCACTTTTTTTAAAAGATAAAGGGGCATATTTTCATCGCAGCTCTCAATCGCAAGGGGTACGACTTCCAGGAGGAGCAGGATCTGATCGTACGGCGATTCGATTTTATCGATGGCATCGGTAATGGTCCGGATAACAGGGATACATTTTTCCTTATCCTTTTGGACCAGCGGATATGCGAGAATCAGGGTTCTGACATACTCTGAGGGATTTGAAATATTTTTTGCGATATCCAGGACAAGAGACACGGATGTGTCACTGGGTAACACCTCGTTAAATCCTGCAATTGCCATAATAATCCTGCGGCGCGCAACTGCATCGTTCTCCGGTTCGACACCGGGCAATTTTGCAAGGCTGTCTTTGAGGCACTGTTGGGCTTTTACGGGGTCAACCTGCAGGTATCCTACCGTTAAACCGGCCAAGATCTGGATCTTCTGATGCTCGGCAGGCAGCCCCGCAACCGCAGAAAATGTTTCATCGAGAATCCGGCGCGCTTGTTCCGGCTCGTTTATCCGGAGTGCTGAATCGGCAAGAATACAAAATCCCCTGAGCCGGGTAAAAGGATTGTGTGCCAGTTCAAGGAGCCGCTTTATCAGACCGATTACACGAAGATCCGGCCGTTTGTTGTAGTGTTCCAGAAGAAGATAGGCCAGACTCTCATAGGGATCGGAAGAGTCGGGGCGATCTAATTCCTCCCCCAGCCCTGAAACGATCCGGGCCATCATGGCATCGCGTTCGCAGGAGTTTTCAATTTCGAGAGTATACTGGGCAAGAGGAAGCAGGTAATATCTTTTCAAATCCTTTTTTGATGAGAGCAGGATGATATCGATCATCCGGGAGATTTTTATGGAAACATGAGGATTTCGGATCTCGGTTTTAAGCAGAGCCAGCCCCTTCTCAAAGGGAAGCAACTGGTGATCCTGGTACAACGCAAGGGTCCCTGCTGCCACAGACTTTTCAATACGGTCACACCCAATTCTGACAAATGCCTCCGCGATGCGCTCACATATCTGGGTTTTTAAAGAGGGATCGTCGATATCCTGCGCAACCCGGTATGCTTCATCCAGGATCTGCGGATCGCTGGTGGCGATTGCATATTTCAGTACGCCATCGGTAATGGTCTGCATCGCATAACTAACAAGATCCCGGTCTAAGAGTAATCCGCTCCAGCTTCGCATTCGCAACAGGAGATCGAGGTCTCCCTGGGTTGCCGCAAAAAGGGCAGCTTTGTCAATAATCTGGCTCATCGTCGCGGACCGCGCCTGCTGATCATCGATAAGGCAGGTAATTCCTACGGCATGCTGGAGGAAATCGCGGTTTTGCGTCCGGACACCCATTTCAGCAAGGTTCACAACAATCCGTGAAATCGCCTGTTCGCGAAGAGACCGATCCTGGATGGATTTTGCGAAATCCACGAGAACCGAGGAATCCCAGGCTTCCAAAAAGCCCCGGTTGGCAAGGCAGGTCACCGTGTCTAGGAAAAGATGATCTGCATCAGGATGAGATGCTATTAGTTGCTTGAAAGACTCACGATGGTTAACGATCTCCGTGAACGGCAGAGTGTGGACGATCCGGGATACCGCTTGTGGTACAATGGCAGCGGATACGGCTGAATTTACTCGTTTAAAAACCGGAATGCCTACCGTGAAACTCTGATCATGGAGGACTCCTTCAATAGTCAGGTCCAGTAGAAACTGCGAGTACTGGTGAACATTATCTGTCGGACCGGATATTTTTTCAAATAACTGGACCGCATGCGGAAAATCGCCCAATAAAAGTACACTCTGCGAGAACTGGAGGTAGATCCCTGAATGATATTTCAGAGGATATTGCTCTTCGAGGCGCTGGAGCAGGTCCAACAGGATTGCAGAGGAATGAGCATTCCGGGCGACAGCCACACCAGCCCTTATTATTTCCCGAATCGGATAGGTCCCTGTTTCAGGCAAATTGCAGAGATACCGGACGGCCTCGGTAAGATACCATGATTCACCGGAATGTTCTGCTTTGGAGAGCAATTCCAGTATTACCACACTGATGGATGAGGGACGTTCGTTGCAGACAGATGCCAGCAGGAATGAAATTACAGAGGTGTCTGTTTCGAGAGCAAGGAATTGATCAATGAGGGCACCAAGCAGGTCATCCTGAACATCTTCGGGGAGATCTGAAAACCGGGAAAGAAACTCCTGAATCGACAACAGATCATTGCGGAATCCTGAGTTCATACCGGTACCGATACTGTACCGGATACTTTCCTTCCGTTTCAGATTCTGGGGGATTCCAGCTGCAATACGGATACTGTCCAGAAAAAGAGAAAACTCGTTTCTATGGACAGCAACCGTTGCATACGCCCGGGCAAGATCAGAATAACACTGGGCGCGTTTTGAAGCATCGGTTACTTCTTTAAGGAGATCCCGTACCTGCTGCAACAGGAAAGGATCGTCATGATCCGCAGCCCATTCAATAAGATGGGGAGCAGATCGGATAATGCAATCAGAACGGTATTTCTTAAATGAAATCCGGGTGAGGTAGGCAAGACCATCTGCAATATATATGGAGTCCGAGTGCGAAATACCGGAAGAAATTAAAAATTCTGCACACTTCGCGATGATCCGGGACTGCACGCTTTTCTTTGTCGGGCACCGGGATAAATGATCGAGTGCCGGGATCCACCGTTTATCTCCGGTGGCAACATACTGTTCCAGAATGTTTAAGACCAGAGAATCAACGCTTTGCTGAGGGATTTCCCTGAGGACGGTTACTACTTCCGGCTGGTTTTTTTGGATAGCACATGTTACAACAGTAGTATTTACCATGCATTGGGCGGATTCGCGGGAATGTTTTCCTTTAAGATGCGACACATCTGATAGTATCGATTGAACGGATGAGAGATCACCGGCTTCAAGGGCAGGAGTCAGGTTTTCAATAACCAAATGGGATATTGTCATTTTTATATCACAGTGCGGGGCGCCGGGTCAAATACTGTCAGATTGAATAAAATATTATATAAATGTTGCTTAAGTTGCCTACAGCCAATTCACAAAAGTTTTCAATAAATTTACAAAAATCTCGAAAAATTGACATTTTTAAAAAGAATTTTAACAAAATTGATTTTTACACTACAAATCCCCAACGGTCAGAAAGATCCAGAACCAATAATCAAACCCTGAAAAACACTGTTGAAACTTAGTCTTTGTCCTGATCAGGAGATCCAATTAGGTACATAAAAAAAGATTAAAAACACGATCTAATTAGTGTTTTCTGCACCACGAGATTACCTGATACATCTGAAAAAAGAAATCCCTGATTGTTCCACAATCTACCGAAGGAAATACTTTATTTTCCACAGATTGTATCAAAATTCAGGTACACCTGTTTGCCATCCTGCGTATGGCTGACTTCAGGATGCCACTGGAGACCATATATCTTTTTTTCCGGGAATGCCATTGCTTCAACACCGCAAATATCCGAACTGGCAAGAATGCAAAACCCTTCGGGAACCTTACAGACCTCATCCGCATGGGAAGCCCAGACAGAAATATTCCCGGGGTACCCTTTCAGGATATCATCGTGTTCGCGGATATGGACATCCACAGAACCGTATCCCCCGTATTTTCCCGGCTGTACTTCTCCACCGAATTTTTTTGCAATAATATGAAGGCCAAGGCAAATACCAAGGACGGGAATCCCCAGATCCAGATATTCTGCACATATCCCGGCACGCCCGATATCCGGCCCTCCCCCAAGGACAATACCGCGGTATTTCGCAGCAATCTCTTTTGGAGGAGTTGTATTGGGGACAAGCGCCACTTCGATATCGAGGTCCCGTAGGGCACGGTGGATCAGGTGATTGAACTGACCGTAATTATTGACAACGCAGATCGGACGCATTATTATTTACTTCATTTGCATTGTTGGACTATTAAGACTCTTCAACTGTATGCTTCGACCGTTGA
>Ga0268357_101070_pt1 | contig 22800 bp, 16 predicted proteins | sample BioMet10_FD_192466 | JGI IMG/M metagenome (GOLD analysis project Ga0268357, IMG submission 192466) | Sewage microbial communities from Oakland, California, United States - Biofuel 10 (Illumina Assembly) | ecosystem: Engineered > Wastewater > Sewage > Unclassified | place: USA: California... | reverse complement strand
CTTTACTAGCCCCTCGTTACTTGTTCTTTTGCAAAAATTCCACCATGGCTTTAGCGGTAGGCGGACAGCCTGCCAAACTATGGGCAAAGCAATGTGTACAGCTGCCAATACCTAGCCCTGCTTCGCTTTTGCCTTTAAAGCCCTGTCCAATAAAGATTTTTTTATTTACCTTTATGCCACTTTCATCTAAGCGGTGCAAGGCGTGAATTAAACTGCCATAACAAGCTGAGCAAGCCTTGTCTGCAACCACATTCTTGCCCAGGCGCTGGGAAAGTCTGCTAGGAACATACTGGCTTTGAGTTTTAGCTTCCGTATTGTATTCATGTATTTCTGCTCTGGTCAGGTCTGTACTGCCGACCCCTTTACGCTCCGCAATCCCCAGATATTCTATATCCTCTACAGCAAAGCCCAAGAGCTGGCAACCATAGGTGTCAATCAGAACTGAATCAACGCCTGCAATCAGACGGTCCATATGAACCGGATTGCCGCCTTCTTCAAAGGTTAAGTCTCCGCAAATGGCATCAACGATAGTTAACTGGGGTTTTAAAATCGTATTCAGATAAGCAATTGGTTTCATCAATCCTAATTGATGAAAGTGCCGCTTTTCGGCATCTGTAAGACAGCCCTTCATGTTTTTCAGAGCACAGGTCATGCCAGTCTGGCAATGGGCCTTCAACACTGGTAGGTTAATAAGAAAATCCGTTTCCAATAGAGGCTTTCGGCAAATTTGCATCTTAATATCCTCTACCTGACGTTCCACATACTGATCTTCCTTTAAATCATACAAAGGTACATTATATTTAGCGGCTAGCTTGTCATAGCCACAGACTTTAAAAGCCCGCTTGGTCTGGTCTCCCACCCAGGAGCCTTCCATGATGGCAATATGCTCCATCCCATTATCCTTAAGATAACGAATAACGCCTTCGGCAATTTGCGGATGAGTTGTGGCACCGGAGGAAGCCTCTTTGGCAACTACAAAATTTGGCTTTAGCGCAATACGCATATTAGGTTTTAGATCTTTGGCCAAATTTATTTTAGTCAGTAGCTCATAGGTCATCTGCTCAATGTTGGTACCATATATTACATGCAATTCATTTCTTTTCATGCTGCACTGTCCTCTCGTTCTTACGTCGCCAACTGTTGCGATATAATTTTGTAATAACGCCTATCATTCTTACCGGGATGCCATTTCTTAAAACTGGCTGCACATCGATGCGGCACCAGACGAATTGAGTGTTACCTGCTTTCATCCGTGCTTTATAGGAAACACTGCGTCCTGCCAGTACTTCCTTAAAGGCCTGAGCTATAACTTCATTATCTGCCGGATGTGAAAAATAAGCACTTACTGCTTCACGATATTTATTTGGTGCCAGTTTAGCATATGATGCAACATCCGCTAGAATAACATCATCACTGACGCCAAAAATAGCTTCCGCATTTTCAAAAAAAGTATAACGCTGTTTTTGCAGCTCTACTTCGAATATACAGGTATGAGATGTCTTAAGAGCCTGCTGCAATCTTTCCTTATAATGAATAAGACTGGCAATAGTATCATTATTATAAATAGCACGACTTAGGGAATAATTCTTGTATTGCTGCAACAAGTGACCACGCCTGTGCTTAGTAAGAGGCAGCTCAGTACCATTAAGAAGCAAAATTGTTGTAGCTCTAAACTCTTTAACATAATCCATGTTCACCACATAGCTACGAAAACTATGCAGGAAGCGACTGTCGGTAAGTTGCTTTGTAATGTTTTGCAAAGAGCAATGAACTTGAAATGGTTCTTGGTGACTATTGAGATAAAGATTGCATTGCTTACGCTGCACCTGTACATACATCAGTCTATCCAACGCAATTGTAACCGTAGACCTATGCAGCTGAAAGCTTATGTCCATTTGATGAGAAGCATGCAATTCTTTGCACCTTTCATGACAACGTTCCAGCTCTTTCCAGGAAAAAGGCGGCATGATAAAGTAAGCAGCTCCCAACCTGTAGGCCAGATATGCCTGCTTATCTTTCTCCCCAACTAAAACAAAAAGCGTTTGAGATGAAGCTAAATGCAATTTTTGCACCAATGACAAAAAGCCCTTCTCTGTTTTATTCAGGTTCAAAAAAACTGTATCAGGATGGTCCTGCTTAACTGCTTGCAAAAAAGCAGGCTCACTGACAAAGCAAGAAATAGACCAGTTGTCTTCCTGGATACTATCGCTATATGCCCAAAGAGCCTGTTTCAATTCTTTTGCTATTTGTTGGTTAGATGAAAGGATATCTATTTTCATAATGGCACCCTACAAATAAAACTTGCAGAGAAAAATTACAATTAATTGCTTTTCTTTATTATAACATTAATTTTATCTTTAACAAATTACTTGGTTCACTTTGACCCGTTCTTAACAGTCTTACCTGTAACAATGGCTTCAATTGCATATTCTAAGGACTTAGCAATATCACCTCTGGACATAAAAGCAGTTCCATCCGGCTTGCCTATGACCTGCCCAGCTTCCAAGGGAACATGAATAAAGCCTGCCCGCATATTGGGATAACTTTTGGCTATCATATAAAGGACTGTGTACATCAGATAATTGCATACGAAAGAACCGGCAGTATAAGAAACCGCACAGGGCAAACCATGTTTTATAACATTTTCCACCATGGCATTAATAGGTATAGTAGCAAAATATGCTGTTTCACCTTTGTCTTGCACAGAAACTCCAGAAGGTTTCTTTCCGTCATTATCTGGAATTTTGGCATCTACAAAATTAATAGCTACTTTTTCTACTGTCACCTGAGACCGTCTGCCCGCTTGCCCCACATTCAGTACTACATCGGGCTGATACTGCTGTATGGTTTGTTCTACTACAGAACCACATTTAGAAAAAATTGTGGGAACCTCCAGCTTAATTATTTCTGCGCCGGCAATAGTCGGTGGAAGCAGCTTAACAGCTTCATAAGATGGGTTCACCTTTTCACCACCAAAGGGATCAAAACCTGTAACTAAAATTTTCATAAAAATTCCTCCTTAATACATTAATGGAAGGCAAGCATATAGCAAATCTGAATGATGAGCATGATGCCTGCTACTACTAACTGATTCTTAATAACACCGAACTTGTTTTTCATATCAAGAATGGCCACCGGGACAATATTAAAATTTGCTGCCATGGGAGTACATAGAGTTCCACAAAATCCACAGGTTAAGCCTATCATTCCGATAAGTGCCGGATTGGCACCATGCTGCAAGATAAACGGTGCGCCGATACCCACTGTCATAACTGTAATAGCGGCATAGGCACTGCCCATAAGTATGGTAAACAAAACCATACCAAGAGCAAAGAAAACTATACCTACATTGGTGTTACCAGGAGGTATAACAGCTTCCAATGTTTTAGCTATCACACTGCCAACACCAGCCTCAGTAAAAATACTGCCTAAGCAGGCCAAAAACTGTGGCAACATGCACAACGGTCCCATAGTAGACAAAAAGCGCTCAGAATCAGTGACAAACACCTTAGGTGTATTATTCTTGGAATAAACCATCAAAAGCAATATAGCTACTAATACGCCAACGCTGACACCAACCAGAGAACTAATATTGGTACACAAGGCAAAAAGCAAAGCAAAAAAACCTATGCACAAAGCCGGAAGAAAAATTTTCATACCAATTTTTTTAAACTGCTGAACTGTATATTCTTTGGCAGGTGTATTAACGGTACCTTTAGCTACCTGCTTAAAAACAGCCGGCAAAATCATAATAATAACAAAAGCTCCGGCCATAGTAGGTGGCAAGAATCTGCCAAATATACAAACAAAACCGAAAGAACACCAAAAAATGGCAGTACCTAGTGGTGCAGGATTGTTTTTATCAAAAAGATTTGTAATGCCTGCATAAACAGTAGTCAAACCAATCAATATGTATACCAGCTCCAAAAACTTGTTGCCAATAAGCACTTCCGGGTCTAAGAAAAATGCCATAATGTTTTTTCTCCTTTCTATACCTGTGCCGACATCGCAGTAGTACCGTAAAACTGCTTACGCAATTTTCGGTCCCGCAAGGCAAAATAAATACAGCTAACGAGCAAAGACAAAATAGCAATAGGAATTTCAGTTTTAACCAAATCAATTAACTCAACCTTATACCCCAAGGGAGCCAGAGTATTTTGTACCAATAGACCATTTGGTCCACCCAAAAAAAGCACCTGAAAAAAGAACCAGCAAATATTTTCCATAGCAGCAGACATTCCTTTTAATTCTTCCAAATACTCTTCTTTCATTTCCAGTCCGCTAGCATCGACAGTGCCTTCAGCCATAGGCAAAAGAACCGGCCTCACAAAACCTGCCACCCCTCCAAAACCAACATTAAACATTCCAAAAAAGGAGCGTAGAATACCATATACACAGATCAACCCACCAGGACTAATACCGTGAACCTTTTTGATTAAAGCCGCTGCTGCTTCTCGCAAGCCATTACGTTCTAAGGTTCCTGTTATCAAAAAAATTACGACAAAAATTGCCATGCTTCTATTAGCTACAAAAGCTCTACCTAAAATGTCTAAAAAACCTACTACCCCCATATTGCTTACCAAAGCAGTCACTACCGCCGAGGAAAAAATGATGAGAATGGCATCCAATTTGAAAATGAAACCTAAGATAATGATCACGATTCCCAAAAGTTTTACATACTCCATATAAGCTCTCCTTTCATTTTGTGAAGCAAGAGAGCTTCGGCAAGGCAGCAACCCGCCAATGGCACAAAAATAGGGCAGCAAGGAACTATTTCCTTGCTGCCCCCTAATGTACACAGTTGTATAATCATATCTTTGTTACCTCTCTTGCTACGATTTATACTGCAACTAGTGTTAGGATATGTTTATATTATAATGTAACAGAAAAAATTTTTCCACAAAATATTTTAAAATCATTCTTAAAGCCTAAGCAAATCACCCGGTTCATATCACTACATTTTAATAAGTCTTATTGGTAGCTATTCTATATTTGGCTAGTTCTACTTGCGTAAAATGGCGAAAAGCTATATTGCGTCTTTGCCAAGTATACGATATGTAAACGTCGCCATCTCGCTCTATAATGGCAGGATAGGAATACTCACCTTTGCCTGTTTCTAAATCCACCATCTTGGTCCAGGTATTACCATTATCACGAGAGAAAAATAAAGTAAGCGGGGAACGACTTTTGCCAAAAGCAGATTGAGTCACAGGATTACATACTAAATAAATAATACCCTTAGGACTGCGTACCAGATCCAGTCCACTATTATTATTGGGGATGTCCAGTGGATAGGCAGCGCACCAGGTCGAGCCATTATCTTGAGAATCGCTTTTATAAATATGACCTTCCGTACTACGAAGCAGCATATGGACTGCCCCTAGACCATCTTGCCAAAGAGAAGGCTGGATAACACCTATGGCGTAATTGTTACGTCCCAGCAAATCAGCTGCGTGAATAATGTTGCTTTTATGCCAAGTAACACCATTATCATCAGATATATCTACAAATGCTTCCCACTCATTTAGCTCAGTGGACGCAGGTGCCAAAATCCTGCCATTAGTAAGCCTGATAGGCTTATTTTTTACCGGTCCTCTTCCCTGCCTGGTATCATTGGCTACCAAAGGCCTTTCCGGCAGCCAGGTCTTACCATCATCCAAGGATTCTCTTACCATGGTTACCCAGTGTACCGGAGCACGTCCGACTTTGTACATAAGCAAGGAATCACCGGGTTTTACTTCAAATAAAACAGGATTCCAGTGAGCTTTGCCTGCCTGAGTAACCGTTTCCGGTGTTGACCAGCCATCCTCGGTACGCCTGCTAACAATTATTTCTACATCCGGGTGTCCTTCCTTGGAACCATAATAAGCAGCACAAAGAATAGTGCCATTTTCCGTAGCTTCTAAAGTAGAAGCATGAACCTGACCATGACCCTTTACTAAATTTTCCGCAAGAATAAACTCTCTGGGCGGTAGCTCAGGAAGCTTTGGTGTAATCTTACCTTTTGCTGCATTGCCTACTGCAGAAAAGCTCAGCATAAATAGACAAACAAAAATTTTTAATAATAGTTTATGAAAATAAGGCATCAATATTTCCCTTTCTAAAGCAAAACACGTTTATTATTATAACATTATCATAATTAAAGGGTAAACTTTTGTCTAAATATAAGTGTATTTGTCACAGACTGTTAACATTTCTGCCCTTTTTTTGCCATAGCTATCAGCTATACTTAAAACCGTAATAAGGATTACCCCTCCTTATTATTCTTCCCCATCAAATCATCATAAACAACTTCCTTTTGAAAAACGCTCCGGTTCCCCGCCGGAGCGCTTTTCATTATTTACAAATTAAAACATAACAAGTTATACTACAGTTAGCAAATAGTTAAAACAAGGAGGATATAAAATGAATACTGAAAAAATAATGCCTGTAGTTTTTACAGGTCATGGTTCTCCTATGAACGCTATAGGAAACAATAGAGCAAGGGATGGCTGGAAAAAGCTGGGCCTATATTTGGGCAAACCCCAAGTAATAATTGCCATATCTGCACATTGGGCCACTAAGGGATTAAAGGTAAGACGTAGCGATACTAATACCCAAATTAATGATATGTATGGTTTTCCTAAAGAACTTTACCAGATACACTATGAGCCCCAAGGTTCCACAGAATATGCTGACCAGGCACTCAGCCTATTAGGTCCCGGTGCCCAGGTTAATAATGATTGGGGCATCGATCATGGTGTATGGTCTGTTTTGTCTAATATGTATCCTCAAGCCGATGTTCCTGTTGTCATGATAAGCACAGATATGTCAGCCGGAGCAAAAGCACAATTTGAAGTTGGCAGAAAGCTGGCACCTCTTAGGAAAAAAGGTGCACTTATCGTTGCCAGTGGCAATGTAGTTCACAATCTTAGTATGGTAAACTGGGATATGGATGATGGCTATGCTTGGGCCAATGCTTTCGATAACGGGATACGTGATGCCATTGTGGCCGGTGACTTTCAGGTACCAGTTAACTTCACTGCTTTGCCTGAAGCACAAAAAGCAGTGCCTACCAATGAACACTATTATCCCCTGCTGGCAGCTCTAGGCGCTGCTAATACGGAAGATAAGGTTACTGTCTGGAACCAATACCGTGAGCTAGGTTCCATGTCCATGACTTCTTATCTGTTTGAAGCCAAATAATTGCAAGTGAGCCAATTTGGAACCGTCTCCAAGTGGAAGCACATTATGTGCTTCCACTTTTATTTTTCCAAATTTCCTTTCGTGTTAATAAGCTACCAATCGTTTAGAATGTCCAACGTAAACCTGCATTAAAGTTCACATTATTGGTAAGGTCGCCTAAGTACTTGGTTACTTCACCATAGAAACGCATCCTCTTACTAATCAGGATATCGCCACCTACAGTAAGCTCTACCCAGTCACGAAGAGCAACATTGGAATAGCCATAACCGTCAAAGCTCAGGCTGCCTGCTCCTCCAAAATCATGGAAGTAGCTGGCCTTAGCATAATAATTGCCACGGGAATTGGCTTTGCCAAGAGCCACTCCTAATCTGGTAATAAAATGTTTCTGGCTATTGATGTGCACAGGCCAGTTGGAACTGGTAATATAATCTGCGCTTGATAAATGGCCCAGAATTATTTCTGCCTGTGGTTCTAGGTACATACCATTTTTAATATTCTTGCGATAGCCATATTCACCGGATAAGGTAGTAGCATTGGTGCCATAATCACCGGTACTATAGTTATTGGACAAATCAGTTACATTGTAATCATTGGAGAAGTGTCCCTGCCGCAAAATAATATCATAATAATGACCGGTATTACCGATCCAGGTATTATACAAAGCCACGGAAGTACCCTTAGCCGTACCGGTACCTCTATCGTATACTGTGCTGCCATTTAAATGGTCCACTGCAATACCTACATAGCTGGTACCATTCTTCACTGCAAAAGCTTTATCATAACCAACTTGCAAAAGGTTGCTGTTTAGTTCGGATTTGGCTCCTCTGCCGGCCCGGTCCGTACTACGCATATAGCGGGCCCATACACCATTGGTACTATCATCCTTGCCTAAGCGCAAATCACCCATTCTCTTGCTAAGGCTGTTGGCAAAGTTGTACCAGATTTGATTAACTACCTCATGAGTAGCTCCCGTAGTACTGGTATTTGTGGAAGCGCGCTTACTGAAGCCGGTGAGTTGCCATTGCATCCCATTCTGTCTCAGCCAAGGTATATACCTCACGGCACCTGTCTCAGTAGTCAGAGGCTTAAAGGTGATGTTGTAAGGCCCGGTAGCCACTATGATAGGTTTATCCGGAAAGTAATTTCCGTAGGTCTTGGGATCAAACACCGGATCATAGTTCACACCGATGCGGCTCTCAGAACTCTCTGTCACCATTTTGACATTAATCCGGTCACTAAGTTCTTTATTCACATCCGTATTCACTATGAAATCATAGTTGCCGTTGACGATGACAATATTCAGAACATTACCGGGAGCGCTGTAGCTGCGTCCCCAGCCGCCATTGCCCAGCACGATGGTGCCGCTGCCGGCATAAGCATTGTTGCCTACGAATATGTCTGTATCATAAGTTTTGGTAGTTGTAGCACCATCCTTACCATATTGTATGCTACCACCATTCATATCTACATAGCCACCTGAAGCATTATCAAGTTGTATACGTGAACCACTGACCAGACTAAGGGTACCCTCAGAGCTCAGAGTTCCACCCAGGGCCGTACCACCACTGTCTACGGACTGGTAAGCACCGCTTCTGACTTCTGTACCCAAAGCCAAGCCGCCTGATTTTACCCTCTGAATACCACCTATGCTGCTTTCCCTTAACAGAATAAAACCACTGGCGGTACCGCCATTAGATACAATCTGGGTTCCACCGTAAATTACCGGTGCCTGAGTTGTCAGCTGGGAAGCTGAAGGATCGTCAGCAATCAAGGTCCCGCCACTGGAAATAATCTGGACGCCACCCATCAAAGTATTGCTGGACAAGGTGCCACCAGCGTAGAGAATCTGAGTGCCGCCTTTGGCTACAGTGGTATTAATTGCCGTACCGGATATCAACTGCCTACCACCGCTTTGCATAGATTCAGCTGTACCTACCGCAGTACCATAAATAAGCTGGGTACCACCAAATAAGTCGAGGACTGTCCCTGTACCACCATTCTTTACAATCATGCTGTCCCCGGTACTCATGTAGCTAACAGTGGTTGTGCTGCCATCTACGATATAACTTGCTGCTTCCGCCTTAGCGAATATAGCGTTGTCCACTGCACTCATAGCCTCATAGGCATAGTTCTGCAAATCTGTGCAGGAATAAGGCTTGCGATCCGTACTGGCCGATACCCTGGCTGCTACCGGCTGCTCAGGCATAAACTGCTGTCCACCAGCTATCTGATTAGGCTGAGTATAGAGCAGTGCCATCGGTACAAGTGTATTAGCACCATTAACCAGCGCTGTTAAAGTTGCAAGTTTTTTGTTAACCTCTTTCCTGCCAGTTAGCTCTTTTTTCATGATGTCTTCTCCTTTCACCTTCATGGCAACTATCCTTCTCTGGGTTTGTTTCCATATTTTTTCTTCGCCAACTGCTACGCGACAATTTCGTGATAACCCCTATCATTCTTACCGGAATGCCTTGCCTTACTATAGGCTGCACATCTATGTGACACCAAATAAATTTGCTTTGCCCTGCTTTCATCCTTGCCTTATAAGAAGCACTGTGACCGGAAAGAATTTTTTTAAAAGCCTCTGCAATAACCCCGCTATCAGCAGGATGAGAAAAATAATTACTTACTGCCAGCCGATATTGCTCCGGAGGCAGCTTAGCATAGGCAGCTACATCCGACAAAATTACATCATCACTAACCCCAAAGATAGCTTCTGCATTTTCAAAAAAGGTATAACGCTGCTTTTGCAGCTCTACTTCAAAAATGCAGGTATGTGATACCTTAATAGCCTGTTGTAATCTTTCTTTGTAATGAATCAGGCTGGTAATAATGTCGCTATTATAGATTGTATGACTTAAGGTATAATTCTTATATTGACGTAGCAAATGACCACGGCTATGTTTGGTGCAAGGAAGTTCTGTACCATCAAATAACAGTACTGTTACCGTCTTAAAATCTTTTACATAGTCCATGTTCACAATATAACTGCGAAAGATCTGCAAAAATCTGCTATCCGTCAGTTGCTTGATAACGCTCTGCAAAGAGCAATTAATTTGAAAAGGTTCTTGCTGCCCATCCAGATAAAAGCTACATTGTTTGCGCCGAACCTGAATATATATCAGTCTGTCCAAAGGAATTTTAACGATAGTCCTATTTATCTGAAAGCTTATGTCCACCGGCTTAGCAGCATGTAGCTGCCGGCACCTTTCCTGACAATGCTCCAGCTCTTTCCAGGAAAAAGGTGGTATGAGAAAATAGGCTGCTCCCACCCTGTAAGCAAAATATGCCTGCTCCTTCTTCTGCCCAACAAGGACAACCAGCGTTTTAGGACAAGCCAGCCGCAATTTTTGTATCAGGCGCAAAATACTTTTTTCTGTTTTATCCAGACTTAAGAAAACTGTATCAGGATGAGTCTGTCTGCAGTCTTGTAAAAAAGCAGACTCCTTGGCAAAAGCAGCGATAGACCAGTTTACTTCTCTGATACTATCACTGTATGCCCAAAGAGCCTGCTTCAAGTCTTGTGTTATTTGTTTGCCGGAAGAAAGAATATTTATTTTCATGATTGCACCTTGCAGACAACAAACTTATAGCTAAACATCTTCAGTTAACTTCTAACTTAATATATTATAGCATCTAATGTATTCTTATTGGGAATTTTGGGTATGAATTAGCAAACAATTGGTATAAAACGACAAAAAATGTGCTTGTTTTAACATAACCGCCGGTAATGCCTCGATAGCTATTCACCAGATGCCCTGTTTTAAGTTTTTTGAGAATTTTATAGGCAAACTGCTGTGGAATCTGCTTTCCCCCTGGCTATCTCTGCAGCTGTTAGTTTGCCTTTTGCACAGTTGCCGTTTTTTTAACATTAGGTCCATAAATAGTCTTGAAATCATTCTTCATAGAAACCGGCGTCCAACCATTTTCTGCTGCGCTCTTCACCATCGCGGCAGCTTTTTGAGGTTTACCGAACTCACGCTCCTGATCATCACACACCAGAGTGAATACTGCTGTCTTATATTTATTGTGGGTCGTTGTATAGCGGTACATACTGAAATCACCACTGCTATTACCAAAAGCAATAACCGGCTGTTGACCGATTTCCTTGACCATAGCCGACACCTTATTCATTTTTACATCGGTCACTAAATAATCACCACGTACTAAAACATCATCATCACGCAATTGATAAGTGACACCACTTTCACCATTTTGGTGAGAGGCCACAAAGTTCGTATCTGTCCCGATAATGTGCCTTGGACTAATCGGCAATATACCATCCGCTAACACACGTAAAACCATACGATCACAGCCGGAAACCAGATAAATGGTGAAATCATTGGCCTGCAAATATCTAACGACTTCTATCATAGGTAAATAAAAAGCTTCGCCCCGCTTTAAATTGGTCAACCCGGTAGTGTACCCTGCCATGAATTTTTGCACATATTTTTTATAATCAGCCAAGCTCATACCGGCAAAAGCCTTCGCCTGAGAACGGCCATAATACAAATCCTGCTCTGCTGCAGACATACCAGGTAAATCACCAGTGGCAAGCTTACGTGCTTCTTCTTTAAGCTCATTAGTTGGCTGCCAGGAAGGATCCTGACTAACACGGTAATGATACATTGCCTCATCAAAGTAAGTAGGTGCTGTTTCACACATCAAAGTCCCATCCATATCGAACACGGCTATACGATCCACCGTCGGTATGTAGTCGGAACTTTTCTGCTTGGTAACAGAATTAACATAATTGATTAGTGCTTTTTTGGCAGGAGATTTGTCCGTCCAATATTGAAAATTTCCTGACTTTCCTACCCGGATAGCGGCCAGCTCTTCTCTAGTTGCGGCTAGACTAATTGTTGTGAAACAGGTGACTAATAGACAAGTAACTAACAATAAAATTTTCTTTCTCATTTTTTACACATCCCTTCTATAATTTACCAATCGGGGACGGTACTAACTGGTAAATCTTGATTTACCAGTTAGTACCGTCCCCGATTGGTAAATTTGTACTGCCTCTCATCAATTCATTCAATCTTTCCTTAAGTATGACTGCAAGGTTGAATAAAGCAGACTTGGCGTTACAGGTTTTGCTAAATGGTCATTCATGCCCGCCTTTTTAGATTTATCAATGTCCTCTTGATATGCATTGGCGCTCATAGCAATAATTGGAATCGTCTTGGCATCAGCATGCTGGGCCGAGCGAATCGTCTCAGTTGCAACAATGCCGTCCATATTTGGCATCTTGATATCCATCAGCACAGCATCATAATAACCGGCAGGGTGGTCCTTAAACATCTCCACACCTTCTTTTCCATCTTTTGCCCATTCACAAGCTGCTCCGACTTTGGCAAGCAGCCGCTTGGTAATTTCAGCATTGAGCGGATGGTCTTCACACAAGAGGATTTTTCTTCCTTGTAATTCGGCTTTACTTTGCTGCGTCTGTGTCTTTTTCGTTGCAAAGTATCCCTCTGCTTCTTCCTTCGGCACTTGTTCAAAGTCAAGCCAAATTGTAAAGGTCGTACCATTGCCCAGTTCGCTTTCCACCTCAATTCTCGCCCCCATTAAATCAAGCAAACTTTTTACAATGGACAAGCCCAGACCTGAGCCGGCATACTGCATACTCATCTCGTTTTGCTCTTGAGCAAAGGGAGTAAAAAGCTTATTTTCCATAAATTCTTTACTCATGCCAACACCGGTATCGGCAACAGTAATTTTTTCGTGAATGTACTCCTTGTCTCGAGACTGCTCTTCGATCTTAAACAAAACCGTTCCGCCGGCCGGCGTAAACTTTATTGCATTGGAAAGCAGGTTCACTACAATCTGGCTGGCACGAACCTGATCAATACGGATGTACCCTACATCATCTTCATTAACGTTTTCAATCTGAAGCTTTACACCTTTTTCTGTTGCGCTGGATTTAACCATGGCCAAGGTAGATTCAACAATAGTATTTACCTTGCAAATTATAGGATTCAAAGCCAGCTTACCTGATTCGATACGCTGTAATTCCAGCGTATCGTTAATTAGATTCAGCATATAGTTGCCGGATTGTCGGATTTTTTCTATATCTTCATGCAGCTTATCAAGATCATTTTCTGTTCTTGCAAGCTCTGTCATTCCTAATATTCCATTCATTGGCGTTCTCATATCATGGCTTACTCTTGATAAGAAATCTGTCTTTGCAGCATTTGCTTTAGCAATCATTTCGTTATAACTCAGTGACTTGGCATAATAACGCGATTGTATCATGAACAGTACCATCAAGAACTCCACAATCAGCATCCCTACTAAATAACTGATATAAAAGAGCAAATTGTCCTGCACTACATTAGTAAAGGATTCACGATTTAAGCTTGATTTTACCCATTTATTTTCCAGTTTTTGAATTGTCCCATCATTTGCCATTTCCTGAAGAACACGATTTAAATCATCATGAAGATTTTTCAACCCTTCTCGTACACCCATTGCTGGATAGCTATCCATAAGTTGAAAGCCTTCCACGATATTAAAATGGTTTTCTTTGATAATGGCATTTGCAATAGAACCATGGCAGATAGCAAAATCTACGTTTCCTGCATCAAGGGCCCGCAATATTTCGATATTCGTATAATATTCCACATATTCACAATTCAAATCAAAGAGTGGAATAATTACAGATTTTGCCATTAAAGCAACTCTTTTCCCTGCAAGGGATGCAGCATCTTTCACCTTTTCTTTTCCATAGACGTTGATGCTATCACTTGAAATCGGTATAGTTTTACGAACGCCCTGCATATTGGAAAAAATTTCTAACCCCAGGATTACATCTGCATTTCCTGCGTTTAAAGTATTTCTTGCGGTAATCCAGTCACTAAAGACAAATTTAGGCTTCATTCCCAATCGATTGGCAGCCTCGATTGCAACCTCAACATCGGCTCCTGCCGGCTCGCCCTTATTATTTTGATATGACCTCGGTTCAAACCCTCCATCTGCGACTATTCTTAGCACAGGGGCATTATCTGTGGCCTGAATAGCCGTGGTGATTACCGGCTCGCTTGAGAATACACCCATGTTTTTTAGTGTAAAACCTATCGGGATACTTAATAGCATGATGTTTATTAATATACAAACGAAAGCTGCATTTTTATTGAATTTAGCTTGATTCCATTTGTGCAATACTTTATGCTTTTTTTCTTTAATCATGATAGGATATCCTATTCTTATACTTTACTTTTTCAAAAAATTTATCAGCTTCAATTCTTGTCCAGCATTTATAGTGTTTCAGCAGCAGAAAATATGCTGCTTTTTCTAGTCCTTAAAAACCGGCAACTAACAAATATATACCCCGAAATTGTACTGCTTCATTCTAGCATAATTTTAGTTCTATATGCAATAATATCATTTTTATCATAGTACTGCCCTAGCTTTCATAACTTGGTAAAGCTTACTTGGTTCATCAGGAAGTACAACATTTCGGCTTTAATTACAAAAAGAGCAGGTCATGCTATTTAATAGCATGACCTGCTCTTTTTGTTTATTTGATAAATCGTATTTACCACGTATCCGCTATTTATACATGTCCTCAAACTTTTGAGTAAGCTCGCTAATCAGATTCGTGGTGTGTTCATTGGACAGCTGGTGCAGCTTATTATCCAATACCTGTTCCGATATCTGGGCAACCATTTTGTTGATTAAAGCCTCTGCCTTAGCGTCGGACAGTCCCTCCATTTTGTGGGTTTCATTAAACTTAGCAAATTCCTCAAGACTGATTGTTTCGTATTCTTTAGTGTCTACATAGGCCTCCAACGGATTAAAAATAACTTCTTCAAAACGTTTTGAAGCAACGTCGATTAGCTTCCCAGCCCCATCATCATCTGCTAGCATTTTGGTAAAAGCACCATCCGACATGCCGCTAAAAGCAGCTATAATAACCTTTTTATTTAAATCCATAGCGTGTTGGGCTAATTTGTTTTGACTGCCATAATTTTTGGTCTCATCAAAAGCCTGTACCATAATTTTACGAAATTCTTCTCTCAGATTTACATCTTGGTAGGTTGCTTCGCCCATAGATTTCCTATCCTCTGTTTCAGCATAGCTAGGATCGTAATCTGTAGTACTAATGTTGTAAGCAGCTTGCACATCAGCAGCAAACCACCGTTTATTAGGTTGGTGATCTTTGTACAGCTTATCGCTTCCTACCAGAAAATAATCATAGCGCAAAACAGGCTTGCCACCGGTAATAGGATCATCCCAAGTGGCATCCAGGAAATACCATTTGCCATTCAATTTAACAATATTCCAAGCATGCGCCTCACCGGCATAGCCTTCCATAAAACGTACAGGTATCCCGGCATCCGTTAGCATTTTATAGGTCAGTAGAGCATAGCCCTGACATACAGTACTATTTTCCAGCAAGCCTTCATAGGCTGTGAACCGTTGTATAGTTTGGTCGTAATTAATTTGGTTCACAACATAATCGTGCACGTTTTTAATAGTTTCAAAATTATTGGAGCCAATTAGTCCGGGCAATACCTGCTTAACCGTTTGGTTAACAGCCGCCAAACGCTCTGAAGGCTCGCGGTAAATAATGTTAAATTGGAAATCTACACCTCCCTGCCCATTGCTATAGGTGTTAAAGTTCCAGTTTTTCCAATTCCAACGCAAATAATCGTAGTCGTCGCTATTGTTATTTGCTCGCATATTAAAAACTTGTTCCATAATTTCTTCAATATTATCAGCAATTTCCGAGGTATTACCCGTATAGGAAATAGTAAAAGCTTCTTTGCGTCCGACCATATTATTGTACATTTCTTGGCAAAATTCATTTCGGTTGCCGGCGGCTTCAGCCGTGGGCATCTGCCACGCCAAAACATTTGTTTCAGGCATAGTCTTTATTCTTGTGAAATTGTTACCTGGTTGCAAACCTAGTGCTATTAAGGAAATTATTACGCTCAACGTTATCTTCAATAACCTTTGCATTCTCCCCATCTCCTACCTTTTATACTTTTTTATGAAGGATATCATATATACAAGGCTTCCTCTAATTTATTATTAATTATATCACTTACAATAAAATCGTCTTAATTTTTGACAAAAGTGGTCGTTTTTTGACAAAAGTGGTCATAAAAGGACCTTGTTTTATTGCTACTAACTATTCTGGCTACCCAGCCATTTATTTTTTCTTGTCGGAATAATAATAAAAAAGGAGCAGGCCGCTCTACTTAATTTAGTAGAATAGCCTGCTCTTTAATTTTACCTTACTAATCCGAAATCATTTTAACACGGGTAATAACCATTTGCCACGGACATTAACTCAGGCTGCTTTTGGCATAGCTACCTTTTGTGAGGGTCTTTCGCTTTTGGCCTGTTTTTTGGTATAAGCAGGTAATGCTTGAGTACTCTCTTTCATGGTACCGTATTTATTGCCCATCAGTAAATGTTCAAAAGTACCATCATGGCTATCCGTTTCAGGAACCTGGAACACAAAACCGGCTTTTTGTTGGAAGATCATGATGAAATCAGAACCACCAAACAAGAAGTACCCCAAAGGATCACCTTTCTTTACAGTGGCACCGGCCTTGACAGAATTCTCAAAATTAACTGATGACACTTGTGACATACCAATTGGAAGTAAGGCAACTAAACCATATTTCCCTGTATCCACAATAACACAGCCACGAGTTTCAATTGCTTGCCAAGCCGGATCAATGCTGTCTAACATATATCTCTTTGTCTTGGGATCCCATGTTACAATTCCGCCTACTGCATCTTGGGCAGGAATCATACGAACTTCTTTAATAACACCACTTACCGGGAAATGATAGCGATGATAATCATCCACATTCAGGAAAGCATGTGTAAATTTACCGTTGGCAAAAGCATTTGTGTACGAACTGCCTTTGCCTATGATTTCAGGTATGGAATAAAATTTTGACGATTTTATATTAACGCCTGCTTTGGAAACTATGTATGAATTTTTGTCAATATCCCAAACGCCCTGCGCCACTGAATCGGCAGGTGTTATTACAACTGAATTATCATTAGGATTTGCAATGGGACGAGCGGAAGGCGAGCTAAGTCTTCTACTGAAAAAGTCATTAAAGGAATGCCAGTTGGAAGAACCTTCGTACCAGCCCTTGTCTAAATTAAAACGTTTTTCTTTTAATACTCTTTTAGAATATTCATTGTTCCAAGAATCAGGTGTCGACAAATAGTTGCCCCAATTCTTCGCGTATTTTACGAGCCACGGTTGTATTTCTTCAACATATTCCAGACAATTATAATAATAGCCACGCTTCTCTAATTCAGGAAGGGGAATATCTAAAAAGAAATAAAAGTAGTCCAACCCTTGATCAATGCTAACAAAAATAGAAGAATACTGTGCATCCTTTAACATATTCCAAGGCATAGGCTTTTCCATCCAATCCAACACGTCATAATATTCCTCCAAGGTTTGAGCAGGATTCGTTATTCTGTCCGGATTAATCTTCGCTCCTTTAGCGATTGCTTTCTCAAACAAAGCCTTTGTTTTGGGATGAGCCTTAAATATCGACTGTAAGTCCAACGCTATTGAACCATGTGCTTTCTTAACAGTTTTTACAGTAACATTATCCGCAGCTGCAGCATATGCCGTAGTCGGGCTAATTTTACCAGTAGACAATCCCATGGTTCCTACCATCAGGAAACCAGTCATGACAACGACGCCAAGCTTTTTAAATAATTTTCCCTTATTAATCATTTTTGGCACTTCCTCTTCCGCATATAATTTAATTTCAGTAGTTCAAAATGTCCTATAGCAAAGGAATAATTATTACCCAACTCTCATCTTGTTATTATACTACCTTCATTGGTCTTGGTAAAGGCATCGGCATCGCTCAATCCCTAACGCAGCTTTAATCTTGTAAAGCTTTTTTTATGGTAAATTTAGATTTGGTAGCTGTCGCTACCTTTTATCACAACGGTGCGAGTATCAGGAGTACTGCCTGGAAGAATGTCCTTGGGCAGGGTGATGCCGCCGTTGACGATAGTTAAGTTAGTTGGTCCGTTGTACCAGGTTTGAATTACCAGTGCTTTGTCTGTCTGATAGCTCTGGCCGTTATTTTGGTTAGTAGCTCTGGCTGTGTGTTCTGCCGGTAGACAGCTAAAGAGTGTCCTACCATCCGACGGGTTGCTGCCGAAAGAACTATTAACACCGGTGATGGCATCATTGTAATTGTGGTCTGGGAAACCGTTAGTATTATTGTTAGCATTATTATTGTTGTTATTATTGTTATTGTTGTTATTGTTGTTATTGTTGGTACCATTAATAGTAATCTTACCAATACCACTTAAGCTATCAGCCATGCTTAGCAAGTAGTTACCATCATTAATGCTAAAGCCGGAGAAGGTCACAGTACGGTCACCAACTGCACTGCTGTCGTAGAATCCATTAGCCGCCGTCAAAGGTACTGTGTCTCCTGCTACTACGCCATTTAAAGTATAGCCATTGCCCAAAGTAGCCGTAGCTGTACCATCGTACACCTTGTCAAAGCTGTAACCGCTAGCCAAAGTACCTGTAATGGTCTTGCGGGTAATTTGTCCATTGTTGCCGGCCAAACTCGTAGTCGTAAGATTATAGTTACCTGCATCTGCGCCGGTCAGACTAAGGCCCGTAAAAGAGATACTCTTGCTCTCTCCGACATTTTTGTCAGCATAGTTGCCTGTTCCCGTCAGGCCAAGCACATCGCCATCTACCATACCGATAAACTGATAGTCCGCGCCCTGCGTCAGGACCGTCGTCACCGTAGTAGCACCATCATAGACCTTGCTGACCTTATTGGTACCGGTCAGTGCCACCGTCAATTCCTTTGGTGTAATCTTACCCATGTTGCCGGTTAAACTCGTAGTCGTAAAGTTATAGTTGCCTGCATCTGCGCCTGTCAAACTAAGGCCCGTAAAAACGATACTCTTGCTTTCTCCGACGTTTTTGTCAGCATAGTTGCCTGTTCCCGTCAGGCCAAGCACATCGCCATCTACCATACCGATAAACTGATAGTCCGCGCCCTGCGTCAGGGCCGCCATAGCTGTAGTACCGTCATACACCTTGCTAAAGCTGTTGGTGCCGGTCAGAGTTGCAGTCAATGCCTTAGGAGTGATGGTAAAGGTATGAGTGCCACTATCTACCAAATCATAACCCTGCTGGTCGGAATAAATATTAAAGTTATAAGAGCCAACATTGGTGCCACTACCTGCAGAGTGAATATGGCTGGTATCTGATAGAGCAGGTTCAAAGACAAGTTGACTCACATCCGCCGTCTGCTCCTGGCCGTTGTACTCGGCAGTTGCGCCTGCAGCAGTACCAACCGCCGCCACGCCCTTAAAGAAGCTGGAAAGGAGCGGGGTTGTGCAACCTTCGTAAATACGCCAGGTTGTACCGCCATTGCCACTAGTGGAAACTGCATCTTTACCGGTCAAACTGCTGTACGTAGCCGCTTGTTTCATTTCTGCCAGTGTCTTAGCTGTACCAACACCACTAGCATTTTTTGTGTTGATAGTATTTCCTGCCGCATCCGTGGTAGCATACCAAGTGTTATTTATCTGGCTGCTACTATTATAAAATCCCACTACACCGCTTACATGAAATTTACCACTCACAGCCCCCGTGTTATACACGTTCGTGATAGTACCTTTTTCGATATTCCCCACCACGCCGCCTACGTAATCGTCAGCGCCGCTCACCGTACCTGTATTGTACACATTCGTGATAGTTCCTTTATAATTATACCCCACTATGCCGCCTACATTTCTTGTGCCACGCACCGTTCCGGTATTGTACACATTCGTGATAGTTCCGCCATCGTTTCCCCCCACCACGCTGCCTACATAATCATCGCCTGTAATACTGCCGCCTACAAGGCCTACGTTTTTGATGGTGCCCGTAGAATAGCCAAACAGACCTATATATTCATACACGCTTTTAGCTATATGCAAACTGTAAATGGTGTGATTTGCTCCGTCGAAAGTACCGGTAAAGGGATAACTAATCATCCAAGACAAATTATGCCCCACCTGACTAAAACCGTCTCCAGCATTCCAGTCCTCGGTCTCGCTAGCATCAATGTCACCGGCCAGCAGATAGTTACCGGATAGCTTGGCATCCATGTTCTGCAGATCGTACACATTCTCCACCAGCATGGATTCTGTTACACTTTTTGCGGTTCCAGCCAAATCTGTAGCCACGTAACCGCTAGCCGCTACCGTGGCATTTTTATAGTCATGAACCGTCTTGTACGAAACGGCGTCGTTAATTATAAACCTGCGGGTAGTGGTTGTTACTTCATGCCCCACCGTGATGTTTCCCGCAGCCTTGATGACCACATTCGTACCCGTCAAAGCCGTACTGCCGTTGCTGGTAATATCCGCCGCATTCTGAATAGTGATGTTATTGCCTTCCAGCACTAAGCTGGCTGTCTGCAGCTTGCCCAGGTTCACAATGTCACCTGCTGCAGTGCTGACAGCTGTTGCCAAAGGATTTACTCCGCTAGCTGCAAAACCGTCTGCATCCACGTTCGTGATGGCTCTGGTAGAAGCTACCAGGTTACCTACATTTACTTGCGCCGTAGAACCAAACAAGATGCCGTTGGGATTGATTAAATAAATATTACCCTTGCCCGTTAAGGCGCCGCTAATTTCCGACTTTGCTACACCCCGCACCAGGTTCAGATAGTTATTGGCATCAAAAGCCACCGTCTCGCCGCTGGCAATGGAGAACGTCTGCCAGTTCATCACGTTGTTAACCGCCGTACTGGTAATGCCCATCTGGTTCGTCGTGGCCGTATTAATGGCCGTTCCCGTTGTATTCGTATGCGTTGTATCCTGCACCGGCAAAGCATACCCCACCGGTGCCAGGCTGAACATCCCCACTGTAAGTGCCACCAATATATATCGTGACAACTGGTTTCTCTTATAGTTTTTCATTTGTCTCAACCGCCTCACTAAGCGAGCTACTCTACTCCAAATAACCTAAACCACTATTTTTATTTTACATCAGTCTGTAATATTGCCATTCTAACCAAATTGTACCCTATACTTTCTTTTTTGCCTATTATCCAAAAGGTGAAACACTTAGCCAAAATATTGTAAAAACATTGAAATTAAGGCATAAAAAAAGAGCAAACCATTCTATCTTATTAGAATAGCTTGCTCTTTAACTTTGTCTAAAATACCTTACCTACCAAGAACCATAAGCGTCCTTTGGCCTGGGCGTCATCGCTCATCTTGCTATCGCCACCAATGCGGCGGGCATAGTCCAAGCGGGCAAACCAATCATCAGGTCTGGTGTAGCTCACCGCAAAACCGTAGCCTTTTAAGGTCTCGCTACCGGAACTGCCGTCCTTGCTCAGCTGCACATGACCTGCATCCAAGTAAGTGCTGAGCACTAGTCCAGGCACACCGGTCTTGTAACGCAGCTCTGCTGTACCTACCACGCCCCGGTCGCCGCTGGCCTCGCCCTGAGGATAAGCCCTGATGGCATTGGCACCGCCCAGATAAATATCTTCCGAGCTGTCCAGGTTGCTAAAGAGGCCCCCCAGCTCATAGTTATATATATAGAACTAATTAGATTCCTATTGATTCATCAAATCTCATAACCATTGCCGCCTTTTATCACAACTGTCCTGGTATCATAAGTGCTGCCTAAAAGGATATCCTTGGGCAGGGTGATGCCGCCGTTAATGATAGTTATGGTAGCAGGACCGTTGTACCAGGTCTGCGTTACCTGGGATACGCCTACCTGATAGCTCTGGCCGTTATTTTTGGTAACAGCTCTGGGAACGTAGTCCTCCGGTGAACCACTGAAGATGGTATATCCATCTGACGGGTTGGCGCCAAAGGAACTGCTGACACCGGTGAGGGCATCGCTGTAATTGTGGTCCTGGCTGCCGGAGGTAATCTTGCCGGTGCCACTTAAGCTGTCTGCCATGCTGAGCAGATAGTTACCGTCGTTGATGCTAAAGCCAGAGAAGGTAACCGTGCGATTACCGACTGCGCTGCTGTCGTAGAAGCCTTTAGCTGCCGTCAGAGGCACCTTGTCTCCTGCCACCACACCGCTTAAAGTATAGCCATTGCCTAGAGAAGCGGTGGTTGTACCGTCATACACCTTGTCAAAGCTGTAACCGCTAGCCAAAGTACCCGTGATAGTCCTCCTGGTAATCTGGCCCACCGCACCACTCATGGTAGAGGCAATAGTATAGTTGCCAGCACCTGTTCCGGTCAAGGTAAGGCCGCTAAAGGTAATAGTCTTGTTATCGCCGGCGTTCTTATCATTGTAAGCGCCACTACCAGCTGACAAGAGCACCTTGTCGCTGTCCGCCATGATACCATCCAGAGCATAGTTCGTTCCTAGTGCCTGGCTTACTGCCGTGGTACCGTCGTACACTTTGGTGAAAGCATTGTCGCCGGTCAAGGTAGCCGTTAAGGTCTTAGGTGTAATCTTGCCGTAGTTCCCGCCCATGGCAATATCGATCAGGTCATAGTTGCCCTGATCAGCTCCGGTCAATTTCAACCCGGTAAAGCTTATATTCAAGTTGTCGCCGGCATCCTTGCCGCCTGTATACGTACCGCTAGTTTTAGCAGTATCCAAGCTTAGGTCATCAC
>Ga0268357_101064_pt1 | contig 22935 bp, 19 predicted proteins | sample BioMet10_FD_192466 | JGI IMG/M metagenome (GOLD analysis project Ga0268357, IMG submission 192466) | Sewage microbial communities from Oakland, California, United States - Biofuel 10 (Illumina Assembly) | ecosystem: Engineered > Wastewater > Sewage > Unclassified | place: USA: California... | reverse complement strand
TTGATAACGGCTCTTCTGTTTTTGATAATCCGGTTGTAGTAACTTCCGATTCCATAATTGATTATTTAGGTTTGCAAGTGGCCACAGATGGCAAAATATATGTTGCCACTTCTATCCGCGAGCAACTTCCTTTAAATGGTTACGATTATATCGGAGTTGTAAATAATCCAACAAGAGCTGGTTTGGCATGTAATTTTAACAACATCAATCATCAAAACAATAATGGCATTTTCTTAAATGGCGGTAAATGCCGGATAGGTCTTCCCAATTTCATTCAGAGTTATTTTTATGTTCCTAAATTCACTTATACATTCAATTGTTTTAATGACAGCACTCAATTTACGATGGTAAACCCTACAAATGTTGATTCTGTGCTCTGGAATTTTGGCGACAGTACTTTTTCTACCGAAATAAATCCACATCATTGCTTTCACCAGGCAAAAGATTATTATGTAAAACTTACCGATTATTTTAACGGAATTGGATATACGGATTCATTATTGGTGGTCATTAATGATTTACCAAAGCTATCAATTAATAACGGGATGGATACCACGTTTATATTTCCCAATGAAGATATTGTTTTAGATGCAGGAAGTGGTTTTCAGAGTTATTTATGGAGTACCGGAAGCACAAGCCAATCCATCCGGGTTAACGAGGTAGGTTTGTATACCGTTACAGTAATCAATGAAAATTGTTGCGAAAAAACAGATTCTATTTATGTTAAAATTTTTGAGCTGATTATTCCTACGGCTTTTCTTCCGAAAAGCAGCGGACTGGACAGGGAATTCAAAGTGATTGACTATTACAATGCGGTTAAGGATTTTAAAATTTCCATATTCAATCGCCTCGGAAAAATAGTATTTACATCGGATGATATAACCAAAGGCTGGGATGGCAGCAACAGTGCTTCCGATGTTTTTTATTATAAGCTCAAGGTTGTTTTAAAAAATGGGAAAGAAATTCATAAAGAAGGGAACATTACGCTAATAAATTAACATCAAACGGTTGAAACGTTTATCAGTCATATTATTGTTAATATTTGCCGGATGGAATCTGATTGCCCAGGATGTGCATCATTCGCAATTTAATTCTTCGCTATTCATGTATAACCCGGCAATGACGGGTCAAAACCAAAAATATTTTACGGCAGGCCTCAATTATCGTAATCAATGGAATGTTTATAAAACATTTTCGTTTTTTATGGATAAATCAATATGCCAGGATTTTTTAGATAGAGATAAATGGGGAATTGGTTTGTTCTTTTTAAATGATAAAGCTGGCGACGGCGATTTAAAAACTACCGAGGCGGCTCTATCCTCTTCCTATTCCAAATGTTTAAATGCCGATCAAAGTTTATTTTTTTCCTTAGGCGCTTCGGTGGGTTGGGTAAGTAAAAGTATTTCCTACGACAATCTGCAATTTTTAAGTCAATATACAGGACTGACCTACGATCCTACCCTTCCGCCCGACCTTTCCGGTGCAGGCAACAGTTCAAATTATATTGATTTCAACGGAGGTTGTTTACTCGATTATCATCCTTTTTCAAAAACGGGTTTTAGTTTGGGTTATAGTTTAAATCATATCAATAAACCCATCTATACTTTTATGAATACCGACCAACATCTGCCCTGGAAATCGGTATTGCATGGAAGCCTTTCCACAAAAATCAACAGAAGTCTTGAAATGGAACCCTTCATCTATTATTCAAAACAGGAAGTATCGGATGAATTACTTATTGGCGCTCAGTTTTCTTTTCTTATTTCCAAATTGGAATATCACTCCAAGCACCCTATTAAAAACGTTGTAAAATACATCACATTACGAAGAAAGGACAAAGAAGATTTTTATTTTTTATCCGGAGCAATGGTAAGGACTACTCCATTCAGGGATTTTGTAGCGTTTATTGGCTTGGATTATAATAAGTATTATTTTACCATTAGCTACGATGCGAATATTAATACCGGAAAGGAAATTATCAAACGAAGAAGCGGAATAGAATTTTCATTTGTGAAAAAATTACCTGGCAGAAAAAAATATAGCGAATTCGGCAATTTCGATTAATATTTATGATGATTAGCTGTTAGCTATTAAACCCGACAGGTTTAGAAAACCTGTCGGGTTAACACATTCCAGCAATAAAATATTTACCGGAATTAGTTTGGAGAATTAAAATATTTGTATTTTAGCTGCTTCAAAAACATTAAAAACAATGAATATGAAACGAGCTATTATTTTTCTTTTAGTTATTATTGGATTACAGGCAAATTGCCAGATAATAAACGACATTAATTTATCCTCAGGTATTTCTATTTCAAAGATTGATTGGAATGATAAAATATATAACAAAGCAATTTTAGGATATTCCACAAGTTTTACCGTTGGCTATCTGGAACACGACTATTGGGAAATAAATTCAAAAATCGGATTTTATCAAATTGGTGGTAAAGATAAAATTGATTTTGCTGATGAATCTGGCAATATTATAGGTAATGGTACGAGCAGGTTTTATTTTAACTACTTCAACTTTAATACCACTTTTAAAGTTAAATACCGGATTAATAAAATTGAACCTTATTTTTGCTTTGGTCCGAGAATTGATTGGTTATCTTCATCAACTTATTCATCGAATCTTAATTCTTTTAAAGATTTTAATTACGGATTGGACATTAAAGGAGGAGTTTCATTTTTTGCAGACGAACGGTTCTTTTTATCAGGTAATATTGGATACAGTAAGAGTTTTATGGATATTTCAGATTATGTAAAGCCCAAAGGGAATATCATTATTGAAGTGGGATTAGGATATAAGCTGAAAAAATAAAAAACAATAACGCAATAATCTTATAATACGATTATGATTTTTATAATCACTTGGTCTGTATGGTTTATTTCAGAAATAGTACTGAATAGATTGTTACGCGCCGGCACTAAGGATAAGAAAGATAAAGACAAAGGATCTCTCGGAATTATCTGGATTACGATAGGCATTGCCATTCCCCTGGGAATTGTTTCTTCCATCTTTTTCAATATTCCTATTAGTCATTTACGGATCACACCCTATGTTGGACTTTTTATTATAATAGCCGGAATGATATTACGATTTATTTCCATTTGGTCGTTAGGAAAATTTTTCACCGTGGATGTTACCATCCGGGATAATCATCAGATAAAACAAGACGGACTATACAGGATAATCCGGCATCCATCCTATACGGGAATGTTATTGTCGTTTATTGGTTTGGGTATATCCATTAACAACTGGATAAGTTTACTAACCATTAGCATACTCGTTACTACTGCTATGCTCTACCGGATAAAAATTGAAGAAAGAGCATTAAAAGAACAATTTGGCTTAGAATACTCCGATTATATGAAAAGAACATACCGTTTAATCCCCTGGATTTATTAATAAAATTTATTCCGGCGCTCAGGCGGACAACCCCGCAGGCACTAACAGATAAAGTTCGCTTTCAAAACCGATATATTTCTATATTGGAATTAATTTGGAGAATTAAAATAATTGTAATTTAGTCGTCGTAAAATATGGATAAATTAAAGATAATTGATAAATAAATGCAATTGTGATCGCTAAAACATTATGTAAAAAACACATTTAAAATTCATACCATGAAAAAATTTCACATTATTTTATTTCTTTCATTAATATTAAATTTTGCAAAAGCCCAACAATGGACAAATTATACTTATGCCAACGGATTGGTTTATAATTCCGTTAATGCAGTTGCTATTGACAACAACGACATAAAATGGTTTGGAACGGCAGATGGATTATCCAAGTTTGATGGCGTTACTTGGACTAATTACACAACTGCAAACGGTTTATCTGGTAATGTTGTTCGTTCGATTGCAGTTGATTCTCAAAATAACAAATGGCTTGGAACAGAAGATGGTTATGGGTATAATTGTAAAATAGCAAAATTTAATGGAGTAAATTGGACAATATATTCACCAAGCTTTTTAGATACCAATTCAATTTGGTCAATAGCTATTGATGCACAAAATAATAAATGGTTTGGAACATCACGAGGTGTTCTAAAATATGATGGAACCAACTGGACAACCTATACAACCTCTGCCGGTTTACTTAATTATGGTGTTAATGCTATTGCAATTGATGCCAACGGCCTTAAATGGTTTGGGACAAACGGAGGATTATCTATGTTTGACGGTACTAATTGGACTAATTATACGACTGCTAATGGGATACCTATTAATTTCATTTATTCTATTGCAATCGACTCACTTGGCAATAAATGGATTGGAACACAGAATTATGGACTATTTAAATTTGATGGTTTTAACTGGACTTTTTATTCAACAGGTAACGGTTTAGCTAGTAATTGCGTCCATTCTATTGCTATAGATAATACGGGTATTAAATGGTTTGGAACAGGAAACGGAGTATCAAAATTTGATGGTACTAATTGGACAACTTATAGAACCAATAATGGGTTAATCAATAATCAAGTCTATGCTGTTGACATTGATTTGATGGGCAACAAATGGTTTGGTACCATGGGTGGAGTATCTGAGTTCTGTGATAATACTATAAATTCCATAGAAAACATTCAGCTTAATAATAACATATTGGTTTATCCAAATCCTGTATTAAACAATTTGACAATCGAAGTTCCTCAAAAAGCTGTAATTGAAATTCTAAATATTGAAGGGCAAATCATAAAGACAATCAATGACTCAGAAAAAAAGACAACAATTGATTTAAAGAATTTATCAAACGGAATTTATATGATAAATATAAAGACTGACAATGAATTTGTAACAAAAAAATTTATAAAAGAATAACCCCCCAATTATAACATACATTTGTCTTCAATGGCATAGTATGGTTCGTTGAACAGAGGAGTAATAAATTCAAGAGTAATGGAAAATATATTGCCAAACATCACCACTGAAAAGCTGGCACCGGATTGTTTGGCACAATTAATGTAATAAGTAATAATTGACATAATTTTTAAGATTTTTTGATAAAATGTCAGATATACTATTTAAATTTGCCTTATGATAAATAAGAAGGAAAATATAATCAATTTCCTAAGCGCCGTTTTTGCTATGGTACTTTTTCTGTTTATCATTTCTTCTTTTTCTGATAACCCGGTAACACAGAATAATACTTCCCGGAACGAATTAGTATCAGAAATTCATCAAAATAATGTAAATGCTGTTAATGTTGATGCCTTCCAATTTCCTTCCTATAAAAAAACAGGTGTCTCTTTATTCAGGATTTTCTTTAATGAAAACCACCAAACCGTTGCCGACAACAGAAAAATTATTCAAACCATTATTTTCCGTCAAAGAAATCAATTATTGATAAAACCTTTAAGCATTTGCCGGTTTTATTATCATCTCTTCTCTAAAAATGCTAAAGACCTTCCGGTTTTAAGTTAATCCCAAATTATTCATTAGAAGCGAAGCGAGCTAATGAATTAGTTGGGTTTAACCCCGATTTAGAAAAACTTGAATGATAAAATGATAAGATTTCCTTACCAATAAAAAAGATAAATTCTTAGTTTTTCTTAATCGTTTTGCCGTTACAAAAATGTCAATAATAGGTCATTACTATTGTATTTTTCTAATGATTGTTAGTTAAAAAAAAAATCTAACGGCAAATCTGGGTTAATTTTCCTTTCACCCTATTTATTATTTATTTGCCTTTTAACCAGAGGCATCAAATATCTATTAACTTAAAATTTTTAAAAAATGAAAACAATATTTCATACATTCATTGTCATTTTAATTTTTGGAATAATGGCAATGAGCTTTACCGATAAAACAAATCCAAAAACCAGTATACTGATTCAATCGGATGATAGTAAAATATCATCCCTTTCACTTTCCCAATCGGCTACAATTATTTCAAACCGGTTGAAGGATTTTAGTTCAGAAAAATTTGAAATTACGATCATTCCCGAAAAGAACCAAATTCAGGTAACATTAATGAATGACCAGGACTTAAAAACCATAGAAAACCTTATGATTCAAAAGGGAACATTGGCATTTTATGAAACCTACAATCATAAAAGTTTAGCTGAACTTTTAAAAGGCAATGATCACTTATTTTCATTGTTTACTACTGCTAATAAATCATCGGCAGAAATCGGATGCACTTCCTCCATGGAAGTTCAAAAAATCAATGATTATTTAAACACTCTTGGGCTCGATCGAAAATGTAAATTTGCATGGAGTCAACATTTTGATAGTTCTGAAGTATGCCTCTATGCACTTAAAACAAATGGCGATAAAGCTGCATTACTATCAGTCGCAGATATTGAAAGTGTTACATCGAATCAGGATAAAGCATCGAAAAATAATGAGATAGATATCCGGTTTAAAAAATCATCGGTAGAATTATGGGCTAAGGTAACAAAGCGTAATATTAATAATGCAATAGCAGTTGTGTTAGATAATAATGTAATTGCCGCCCCCATTGTTTGTTCCGAAATAGCTGGAGGACATAGTACAATCACAGGAAATTATACTCAAACTGAAGTAAAATATATTGCAGCAATTGGGAATAATGGAGAACTACCTTTACATTTTAAAATCTTAAAATAAGCTGAATCAAAAAAGGGGCTGTAAAATAAATACAGCCTCTTTTTTAATGATAGAGACTAACCGAAAAGTCATTGTGTTAGTAAACCCGACAGGTTTTGAAAACCTGCCGGGTTAATACATCCCAACAATAAAATATTTACTACAATTAGTTTGGATAATTAAAATAAGTGTAATTTAGTTGCCTCAAAAACATTAAAAACAATTGATATGAAACGAGCTATTATTGTTCTTTTAGCGATTATTGGATTACAGGCAAATTGCCAGATAAACCAAGATTCAGTTTTATTACGAATTAATTTTGATGCCGTATCAACAATCAAAGTAAACTATACTAATTTTAAGGATACTATCCTTTTGACATCAGGATTTGGGAATTTCTTTCCCAATGATTATCTTGAAGGTGAATCCCTAAAACTTTATGGCGATGGAATAAAATATCTTCGTTTAAAAATTCAAATACCTCAAAAGGTTGACATCCGTTTTATTGGATTCTTTTCGGATTCGCCCGAAAAAGATTCTTCCAAAACTATTCCCATAAAAGATCTAAACGCTACATGTTTTCTTGTCCCATCCGACACGTTGGAAATCGAAGTCGATTATGCTCAGCGGAATCTGCAAAAAGAAGCGATCAGATATATTGGCAAATATGCCGGAATTTCGGACTATTACCGGAATAAGGAAATACAATTTAACAACGAAGATTTATCTTATCGAAAAGGAATGTTGTCGAATACGGCTATCAATTATCAATCGTTCAAAAACACGTTAGACAGCCTTACCGATATTGAACTTACGTTTCTTAATGATTATTCAAAGAAAAATGATTTACCCCAATGGTTTGTAAATTACGAAAACTTTGATTTGAGATATGATGCATTTACATCGAAAATGAATGAACCGGCAGTTATGAAATTGCGTGATGTTGTTAATCCTTTACCCGATGATTATTTTTCATTTACAAAAGAACTGCCCTTAAATAATGAAGATGCAATCTTATCCATTTATTACTTTCTGAGTCTTCGCGATTATTTTTATAATTGCTTTGAACCTTCACAGCTTACAAATAAATTTACGGGTAATATAAATTATTTGCACGACTTTATCGGATATTCCATTACCCATTTTAGTCCTTATATTTCGGATATATTGCTTGCGCGGGAACTCGACATGTCGATTAAATTGTTTCAGGTCTCAAATGATGATTATATTTCTATAACAAACGCAATAAAAAGCACACAACTTAAGAATTATTTAGAACAACAATTTAAGCATGACAAAAACCTTAAAAAAGGCGATTGCGCACCGGATTTTTATCTAAAAAACGAAAGTAATGCGTTTGTTTCATTAAAAACTTTTAAGGATAATGTGATTTATCTTTGTTTTTGGTTTGCTGGTTGCAAGCCGTGCATCAAGGGATTTCCTGAGGAAAATCATTTAGTTGATGTTTTTAAGAATGAAAATGTAAAAATTATCAGCATTTGCATGAATAGCCATGAAGATATTTGGAAACAAGTAATAAAAGAACATCAGCTCAAAACAATAAATCTGTTTGCTAATGAAAATTGGGGAAAAATACTTAAGGAAAAGTATAACATTGCAGCGTTTCCTTGCTATGTGCTTATTGATAAAAATGGAAAGATTATAGAAAATAAATGTTTATTCTCCAGCCAGGAAGCCGAACAGAAAATCAAAAATTACCTGGTCAACAAATAGGTCAAGAGAAATGAATTGCCTAAATGTCTTTCATATAAAAATACATCCCAACAATAAAATATTTACTACAATTAGTTTAGATAATTAAAATAAGTGTATTTTAGTGGTCGTAAAATTATTTAAAATAATAGCCGCCTGAGTTTGCATAAACATAATTATATTCAGGCAAAATTCCGGATATTAATTCAAAAAACCTGAATGCAAAGCTATCAGTTTATAAAATATAATGGCGAAACAAAACCTGAACATTTATTTAAGTATGCCCAAACCGGGGCCGTTTTATGTTTTGATTTTGAAGATAGTATTGCCGATTGGATAAACCCATTAAACAATCCCAAACGTAAACAACAATATAGAAATTGGTTTAAACATATTTGCAATACAATAATTCCGCAGCTAAACACAGTAAAAATTGGCATACGGATCAATAATACGATCCCGGAATTAAAAAAGGACTTATGTGCCCTATCAACGCTCAGGATACATTCGATAATAATACCAAAAGTTGAAACGCCGAATCAAATTGAGGTTATCGAACAATTATTATCTGATCATAAGATATTTTTCGAAGAACTTATACCAATAATTGAAACGCCCAAAGGAATTTCAAATTTATCGGAAATCATTGATTCGGGTTTACATAAAATTACCAAAGTTGGTTTTGGTCATTGCGACTATAATTTGAGCATCAATACTTTTCCATTTTTCCATCAAAACAGCAAAGAATACTGGAAATGGATATCAAAAATAAGCGATATCCTGATTCCTAAAAATATAAGCCTGATTAATTCAGCATACTTAGCCTTAGCTGATGATTCTTTTTTCAATTCAATGCTTAACCATTTATATACGCTGTTTGGCGAAAATGCAGGACAATTTACATTAACAAGCAAACAATCCGTTCTCTGTAAAACATTCGATTATAGCAATAATAAAATTCCATTTTATCAATTATTTGACGAAAGACTTGATTTGGGCATAAAAAAACAGTATGCAGCAGCATTGATAACTAAATTTGAAACTGAAAATAATAACAATGGTTTTACGGTATCAAAAACCGACAAAACGTTGATTTCGCCACACGAATATATTGCCGCAAAATCTCATTATAACAATAAACGGACTGCAACTATTAATTTTACGTTTGTCGGAGGATGTTTCCCCGTTCAACATGATATTGTGTTTGAAGATTTATTTCATCAAAAATTAAAGAGAAGCGTTGAGGATTCCTTTAATGTTAATTTTAATGTAAACATCATTCGTTACGAACGGATAAATACCTGCCTTTCTAAAATAATTGCTTATCATCAAACAAATCCTGTCGACATACTCGTTCTTCACATCCGTCCGGAACCATTTCTCCGATTGGTAAAGTTCTTTTATAAGTATCTGAATAATGACGGGAAACTGAAATATTCGCTCAATATCCCCCTGCTTAAGCTCATCAATCCCGAAAAATATGATATACTGATGTTAGGACGACGATTTAATTATCCTTTTAAACCCGACAATTCAGCAATGCATAAGATTAATGTTGACCTGAATTATAAAACAGGAAAAATTTTGGGTAATGTAAAATATGCCGTCGATAAATATTATAAATTTATTTTAGACGTGGCAAATTATTGCCAGGACCGGAATATTAAATTAGTACTGTTAGGACCGGCATTACGTACAAATACTTCTTACGAACCTGTCCTTTGCCGGAGATTAAATGATACACTGAAGAATAAGCTAAAAAACAAAGCCATTACTTTTGTTGATGGACTTGATGGATGTTCCGGGAATCATGAACCACTTTTTCAGGATAATGGAATTCATGCTACGGAACATTATCATCAATTGATTGCCGAAAGATTATATAACAAACTGAATAAAGAGATAGAAAGCGCAGCTAAACCCGGCATAAACACAAACCGGCAGAACTAAATGAAAAAAAAATACATTCCCGCAATAAAATATTTATAGGAATTGGTTTGGAAAATTAAAATATTTGTAATTTAGGCGACGAAAATAGTTTAGGGAAAAATAAATAATTGAGAAATAACCACAATTGCGGTTATACAATCGTTAGCAAAAATGGTAAAAAAATACACAGCAATATGACAAAAGCAATTTTGATAATTATTCTGATTTTTACTATGGCGATTAATATATTTGGACAACAATGTGATTCGTGTAAAAAGGAATTTGATAAACTTTTGATTATTAAGGAAAATTCGAAAGTTAGTCAAACTGATTTGGAGAAGAGTTGGCAGATAACTAAAAAACTCTATACACTCAAATACACCGATTACATTGACAGCGTTGCAAATGGAACTTCATATGTGTCCCATAGTTTGACAAAAATATTTTCAGATATTTGTATAAAGACTGGCGGTGAATTGGGCGTTGATTATTACTTTAATTATTTGACCCTAACTAAAGGTTCAGCAGAAGAAGAACGCTCTTTTGCACTTGAGAGATTATTTGTAAAATACCCAGAGATTGTATTTAATAAAATCGGTACAGACAATGATTTACTTAACGATTTGACTTGGGGTTTTCTAAATAACAGATATTATGGGGCTATAAATCCTTTAGAAACCGAAGATTATACTGCTATGACAGTATATGAGAATGGACCAAAACCAATTTTAAATAAGGACAATTGTAAATCAATATTTTTTGAGACAAATCCTTCAATGAAAACAAAATATAGCGATTATAAATATCAAATAGATTATATTATTAATTCAGCGATTGAAAATTTAAAGGAAAATGAATAAACCACTTTTGCTAACACACAATATAGCCAATAAGGGTTTCAGAGGTATAGAAAGTTCATTACCCGCATTATTGTTTTATTTTGTTTCGGTTGATAGATTTACAGCTCCGAAATTCGTTATGTTTCATACCATTGTCCGTTACCGCCAAATGTAGAAAACAGAAACAATAGACAGAAAATTGAAAAGTAAACCATTGTGAGAGGACAGAAAAAAGAAATATTGACAAGACCAGAAAGCCAACACTCAAGCCGATTCAATGTTTTTTATTTTTTTGCCACCGCACATTTTTTTAAATAAATGCCAACCCACATTGCACATCCCGATTTTATCGGGACCAAAGCCCCACAAGCCAACGCTGAAACCGAAGCTTTGTCAAAGAGTGCAATTTTGCCAACACACACACATAATTACTTGATAATTACATCTTGTTTTATGAAATAAATTTGTATTTTAGCGGAAAATAATTTGATAGAAATGAATCGAATTAAAAAGGTGCTTAAAGAAAAAAGCATCAAGTAGATTTGGTTAGCTGAGAAGTTGGGGAAGAGTTACAATATAGTCAACTCTTATGTACAAAACAGACAGCAACCAAGACTTGAGGTACTTTATGAGATAGCAAAAATACTGGATGTTAATCCTAAAGATTTATTGAAAGAAGAGCAATGACTAAAGAATTTCAAATAGAAGAAAACCTTATCAAGCAATTCACTGAGTTAAAGTACAACTATCGCCCTGATATAGTTGATCGCAAAACGCTTGAACAAAACTTCAAAATAAAGTTTGAAGCACTTAACCGTGTCCATCTTTCTGAAAGTGAATTTTTACGTCTGCGAGAGGAAATTATAAATCCTGATGTATTTGTAGCATCAAAAATACTTCGTGAACGAAACTACTTTCAGCGTGAAGATGGAACACCTTTACATTACACTTTGGTAAACATCAAAGATTGGTGCAAAAACGACTATGAAGTTATCAATCAGTTACGCATTAATACTGAAAACAGCAATCACCGCTACGATGTTATATTGCTGATTAACGGCTTGCCTGTAGTGCAAATTGAATTAAAGAAAATTGACATTTCGCCACGAAAAGCAATGCAACAAATCGTAGATTATAAAAACGATTTAGGAAACGGTTATGGCAATACCTTGATGTGTTTTATGCAGTTGTTTATTGTAAGCAACAGCAATCGGACTTATTATTTTGCCAACAATAAAAACCAACATTTCGCTTTCAATGCCGATGAACAATTTTTGCCGATTTATGAATTAGCAGACGAAAGCAATAAGAAAATAAACTTTTTAGAAGAGTTTACCGATAAGTTTCTCAAAAAATGTACGCTTGGCGAGATGATTAGCAAGTATATGGTTCTGGTCGAAAGCGAACAGAAATTGCTTGTAATGCGTCCATATCAGATTTATGCAGCCAAAGCAATTGAAAACTGTGTAAATCAAAACAGAGGCAACGGTTATATTTGGCATACCACAGGAAGTGGTAAAACACTAACTTCTTTTAAAGCGTCAACATTACTCAAAAGTAATAATGATATTGAAAAATGCTTATTTGTGGTTGACCGCAAAGACCTTGACCGACAAACACGAGAAGAATTTAATAAATTTCAGGAAGGCAGTGTAGAAGAAAATACAAATACTGAAACATTAGTTAGGCGATTACTATCTACCGACTATGCAGATAAAGTAATAGTAACTACCATTCAAAAATTAGGATTAGCTTTAGATGGAACATACAAAAAAAATTACAAAGAACGTTTAGAACCACTTCGTAACAAGCGAATTGTTATCATCTTCGACGAATGCCACCGTTCACAGTTTGGTGATAATCATAAAGCCATTAAGGAGTTTTTTCCGAATGCCCAATTATTTGGTTTTACAGGCACACCAATTTTTGATGAGAATGCAACTTACAACATCAGAGAAGGCGAATATGCTTCATACAAAACCACACAGGATATTTTTGAAAAGCAATTGCACGCCTATACCATAACGCATGCTATTGATGATAGAAATGTGCTTCGTTTCCATATAGATTATTTCAAACCACACGCGAAGAACACCGTACAGACAGGGCATGCCCTGTCTCAACAGGCAATAGTAGAAGCTATTTTGGATAAACATGATGCAGCAACTAATACAAGGCGTTTCAATGCCATTCTTGCAACAGCTTCTATTAATAATGCTATTGAGTATTATCAATTATTTAAGGAAATTCAAAAGAAGAAGCTAAACGAAAATCCGGATTATATTCCTTTGAATATTGCTTGTGTGTTTTCGCCCCCAGCCGAAGGAAACAAAGATATACAGCAAATACAAGAGGATTTGGTTCAGGAAAAAGAAGACAACAAGCAAAATCCCGAAGAAAAGAAAGCTGCATTAAAAACCATTATTGAAGATTATAATTCTCAATTTGGCACTAATCACAACATCTACGACTTTGATTTGTATTATCAGGATATACAAAAGCGTATAAAAGATCAAAAATATAGCAATAAAGATTATCCGCACAAAAACAAAATTGATATTACTATTGTCGTGGATATGTTGCTTACGGGGTTTGATTCAAAGCATCTGAATACTTTGTATGTAGACAAGAACCTGAAATACCACGGATTGATTCAAGCATTCTCGCGCACCAACCGAATACTGAACGACACTAAACCTTACGGGAATATTTTAGATTTCCGTTCCCAGCAGGAAGCCGTGAACCAAGCAATCGCTCTATTCTCGGGCGAAGATGGCGGTAAAGCTAAAGAAATCTGGTTGGTTGACCCAGCACCAATCATAATTGATAAATACAAACAGGCAGTTGAAAAGTTGAATATTTTTATGCAGGAGCATAATTTGATGAATGACCCACAAGAGGTTTATAATCTAAAAGGTGATACTGCAAGAATTGCTTTCGTGAAAAACTTTAAGGAAGTACAACGACTCAAAACCCAGTTAGACCAATATACCGACTTAGACGAAGAACAAAAAGAAAAGATAGAAGCTATTTTACCCAAGGAAATCTTGCAGGAGTTCCGTAGTTCGTATATTGAGACAGCCAAACAGTTAAGAACTATTCAGCAAAAAGAGGGCGACCAGGCAGCACCCGAAATGCAACAATTGGATTTTGAATTTGTACTTTTTGCCTCGGCAATTATTGATTACGATTATATAATGAACCTGATTGCCGACAGCACACAAAAGAAACCTGCCAAGCAAAAAATGACCAAAGCACAGGTAATTAGTTTGCTGAGTTCAAATGCCAACCTGATGGAAGAGCAGGAAGATTTAACCGAATACATCAATAGCTTAGACTGGAACAGCGGACAAGATGTAAAAATGCTTCGCAAGGGTTACGACACTTTTAAAGATGACAAATACAACAAGGAACTTGCTGCTATTGCCCATAAACACGGGTTGCAAACGGCAGACCTGAAAATCTTTGTTGAACAGATTATGAGCCGTATGATTTTTGACGGAGAAAAACTCACTGACCTGTTAGAACCACTAGAACTAAGCTGGAAAGAACGCAGGGTAAAAGAATTGGCATTAATGGCAGACTTAGTTCCATTATTAAAAAAATTAGCCCAAGGGCGTGAAATTTCAGGATTAGCGGCTTATGAGTAAAGATAAAAAAATAATACCCGAATTGCGTTTTCCTGAATTTATGAATGAGGATGGATGGACGAATGAAGAACTCGGACAACTTTCTGAAATAGTTAGAGGTGGTTCTCCAAGGCCTATTCAAGATTTTCTTACTACAAGCAAGGATGGATTAAATTGGTTAAAAATTGCTGATGTTTCTCCTGATTCGAAATATATAACTTGTACAAAGGAAAAGATAATAAGAGAAGCTTTAAGTAGCACAAGAGAAGTAAATCCTGGTGATTTAATTCTTTCCAACTCTATGAGTTTTGGTCGTCCATATATTCTAAAAATCAAGACTTGTATTCACGATGGATGGATTGCTATACGAAAAATATCAAGCAAAACTTTTGAAGATTATTTATACTATTTCATTTCTTCAGAATCGAGCCAAACATATTTCAATACAAATGCAGCAGGTGCAGCAGTAAAGAATCTGAATGCTGATATAATTAAATTATTGCCAATTCATTTCCCTAAAAACAAAGGTGAACAACAAAAAATCGCATTCTGCCTTTCTTCCTTGGATGAAATAATTGAAGCTCAAAGCCAAAAGTTGGAGTTGCTGAAAGAGCATAAAAAAGGTTTGATGCAAAATCTTTTTCCGCAAGAAGGAGAGAAAGTACCTAAATATAGGTTTAAGGAGTTTGAGAAAGATGGGGAGTGGGTGGAGAAATCATTGATTGATACAGCCAACAAAAAAGTAAGGTGGAGTTTTACTGGTGGCCCATTTGGTTCAAATCTTAAAGCCAGCGATTACACAGCAGACGGATTCCGAATCATTCAATTACAAAATATTGGTGATGGTGAATTCAATAATGAATACAAAATTTACACATCGGAAGAAAAGACAGACGAACTGCTTAGCTGTAATATCTATGCAGGGGAAATAATCATATCAAAAATGGGTGACCCTGTAGGACGAGCTTGTATCGTTCCTGATTTTTTAAATAGGTGCCTTATGGCATCTGATGGAATCAGGTTGGTAGTAGATGAAAATAAGTATTCAAAATACTTTGTTTTTTCTCTAATTAACTCAAAGCTTATAAGAGAAGCTATTGAGAAAAAAGCAACAGGATCTACAAGAAAAAGAATCGGTCTAGATGAGCTAAAGGGAATTGAATTAATGATGCCAAAAAAACTTGCAGAACAACAAAAAATTGCTTCTTGTCTTTCTTCCATAGATGCACTCATCAGGGCACAGACGGAGAAGATAAAACAATTGAAATTGCACAAAAAGGGGTTGATGCAGAGGCTTTTTCCTAAAATAAGTGATTAGATATGAGCACAATAACTAATTTTTCAAACCTTACTGAGGTAGCCCAGCATTTCCGAAAGGACTTAATTGGAGATAATCGCCCAATGAAAGATTTGATATTGCTTTTTGCCCACAATGCTAATGGCAAAACAAGATTGTCTATGGAATTCCGGCAAATCGGAAAAATTTTTGATACTGATGGAAATGCAATAAGCCGTGATACCTTATATTTTAATGCTTTTACAGAAGATTTGTTTTCTTGGAATAATGATTTAGAAAATGATACAAATAGAATACTTACACTAAACTCTAATTCTAAATTTTTTGATGGATTACGTGAATTGAATTTGAATTCCAAAATAGAATCTTTTTTGAATAACTATGTTGATTTAAAGTTTGATATTAATTACGACACATCAACCGTAACTTTTTCAAGAAGTATTATAGTTGATGGTAATGAACAAACCATTTCAAATATTAAAATATCAAGAGGCGAGGAAACACTATTTATTTGGTGCTTTTTTCTTGCAATTTGTCAATTAGCTATTGATAAAGATTCTGCTTACAATTGGGTAAAATACATCTATATAGACGATCCAGTATCGTCACTAGATGAAAATAATGCTATTGCCATAGCATGTGACTTATGTAATTTATTAACAAAAGAGGATAACGATGGAAAAATCGAAATTTTAATTAAAACAGTAATTTCAACGCATCATAGTTTATTTTTTAATGTTCTTTATAATGAATTTGGAAGAAAAGTAAAAAATAAAAAATATTTTTTACACAATAAAGGAGTTGATGGATATGCATTGCAGGATACTAATGATACCCCGTTTTTTCATCATATCGCAACACTGAGTGAATTAAACAACATTGTCAAAAAACAAGATTCTGACAACCCTCCCAAAATATATACTTATCATTTTAATGCACTGAGAACTGTTTTAGAAAAAACAGCAACATTTTTTGGTTACGATAAAATTGACAAATGTATCAATGGCTTAGATGATGAAGTTCTTTTCGAGAGAGCATTGCAACTATTTAGTCATGGTAAATATTCAATTTTTGACCCTGTAGAAATGGGGGACGATAATAAAGATCTCTTCATACGAATCTTTAGAGGGTTTACAGAAAAATATGAGTTTTATTTTCCTCAAATTTTTAATCCTGCAACTCAAGCAGAAACTATATAATTATGACAAATAAAGAACAACAACAACTGGGCAAAACACTTTGGAATATAGCCAACGATTTACGTGGTACAATGAATGCAGATGATTTTCGCGATTATATGCTTTCATTTCTATTTTTAAGGTATTTGTCTTTCAATTACGAAGAAGCAGCAAAAAAGGAATTAGGTTCTGACTATCCAAAGTTACCTAAAAAAGATAAGCGGATACCATTGTCAGTTTGGTATGTAGCAAACAAATCAGATGTGCCGGAATTTGAAAAACAAATGCGTCGCAAAATTCATTATATTATTCAGCCACAGCATTTATGGAGTTCCATCTCAGAATTGGCACGTACTCAAGATAGCGAATTATTAAAAACATTAGGGAAAGGTTTTAAATATATAGAAAACGAATCATTTGATGGTTCATTTCAAGGATTATTTTCTGAAATTAATTTGAACTCAGAAAAACTTGGTAAAACAGAAACAGAAAGGAATAAAAAGCTTTGTACTATCATCCAAAAAATTGCAGAAGGTATTGCTGATTTTTCAACCAATTCAGACACTTTAGGCGATGCTTACGAATATTTAATTGGTCAGTTTGCTGCAGGTTCAGGCAAAAAAGCAGGTGAATTTTATACCCCGCAACAAATTTCAACCATCCTTTCTGAAATTGTAACTTTAGACAGTCAAGACCCTACAATGGGTAAAAAGAAAAAGTTTGACAAAGTACTTGATTTTGCTTGCGGTTCAGGTTCATTGTTGCTAAATGTAAGAAAGCGGATAATGGAAAATGGTGGTAGTGTTGGCAAAATATACGGTCAGGAAAAGAACATCACTACATACAACCTTGCCCGTATGAATATGCTATTACACGGAATGAAAGATACCGAGTTTGAGATATTTCACGGTGATACTCTACTCAATCAGTGGAATATGCTCAACGAAATGAATCCATCGAAAAAGGTAGAATTTGATGCAATAGTAGCCAATCCACCTTTTAGTTTACGTTGGGAGCCAGACGATAAATTAGCAGATGATTTTCGTTTCAAGAGTTATGGTTTAGCACCAAAATCAGCTGCTGATTTTGCATTTCTTTTGCACGGCTTTCACTTTTTAGGGAAAGAGGGTGTTATGGCAATTATATTGCCTCACGGAGTTTTATTCCGTGGAGGTGCCGAAGAAAGAATTCGCACAAAATTATTAAAAGATAATCATATTGACACAGTTATTGGGTTACCTTCAAATCTGTTTTATTCAACTGGTATTCCTGTTTGTATTGTAGTTCTAAAAAAATGCAAAAAACAAGATGATGTTTTATTCATTAATGCAGCAGAAAACTACAAACAAGGTAAAAGACAAAATACATTAAGAGAAGGAGATAACGGAGAGCCAAACGATATTCAAAAAATCATTGAAACTTACAAATACCGACCAGAATACATTGAACGATATGCTCGCAGGGTATCAATGGATGAAATTGAAAAGAACGGCTATAATTTAAATATTTCAAGATATGTAAGTACATCCGTTGATGAAATAAAAATTGACTTAAAAGAAGTAAATACAAAATTGACAGAAATAAATAAAAGCATAAGAACGAATACCGATAAACACAATGAGTTTTTGAAAGAATTAGGATTACCTCCAATTTAATGAACCAACGCAATTGCAAGCACATTTAATAACCGCATAAGCCATCGCTAAAACCGAAGTTTTTAAAAGAGCTTGCAAAGCCAACCCAAGGAAAGAATTTCAAAATTTTTCTCCCATGCTTAAAAAAAAGAATAAAAACTTTGCCCCACATATGGTATAGTGCATACAGGGTTCAGCGGTTTGCAAAAGAAATTCAACAGGCTATCCTCAGAATATTTCCACCTCAAACTTTCCTTCTTTTACCGTATCGGCATTAAAAACATTAAGAAATGTATTTCCCATATTTCCTAATATTGCAGGCGGAATATTGGCATTGGCTCCTCTGGGAAGCGAATAGGCATTGGCAGGAGCGGCAGCGATGGCGGAATCGGCCGTATAAAACAATAAAGTAATATCGCCGGTATTGCTGAGGCTAAAAATTGTTTTATCGGTAAATGTATTATTTGCAATAGAAGTTACCTGTGCCGGGGCAGCGCTGCCGGAAATAAAATTATTTTCGCCATTGCGCGATTTATACCTCAGTCCCCATTGCCGGCATTGCATACGTCTTGTGGCAGGCGGGCTCTTGCGATAATAAAATACGACCTCATCCCATAAATCATGAATTAATGCATTAGCTTCGGCGCGCATCGGTTTTATTTCTCCCTGTACATCACTCAACAAAAGTTTCTTTTCGGCAAGAAGACTTCGTTTACTTTTGAAGATATCAAACAATGTTTTTACCTCGGCTGCCGAAGGCATCGACATGCCTGGGCCTCCCCTGGCGACGCGGGCGGCTTCTCCTTCGGCTATTACATTGCCCCAACGTAATATATCATCATCGGAAACCAGACGTGGAAGTTCCCTGCTGGTAATATCCATGCCATATAATGCAAGATCGGTGGATTGAAATATCTTCCGGTCTATTCCATTAAATAAACCCTTGAAATAATGATTAATAATTATGGAAGAATCTGATTTTGATGTATTTTTCTGAAGTGTTGCATTGCTTTTATCGGTTATGCAAGCATTCAATTGTTTATATTTGGCAATATACAAAGGTGCATAATTGCGCATTTGCTCAATGGTAGAATTAAGGAATATTTTTTCAGCCTCCGGTTTCACGGTTCCATCTGAATTGAAAATAAGATTAGACATATTGTCAAGGACATTACATCTGTCGCCATCACTGTTTGGATAAATTAGTGTTATCATAATAAATATTTTTTTTGGTTAATAATCAGTTTAATCTTGAATAATTATAATTAATAATACAAAATTAAAAATGTTTTTTCAATAGCAAATTATTTTTATAAAAAAATTCATAATTTATTATTTTTTTTAATATTTTATTCGTAAATGCGACGGTTTTTTAGAAATAGCATAGGATAAAATATTAAATATCAATAATTAACACGAATGATAAAGCATAACACATTGTAATTAAAATTATTATCCTACTATTGATAATAAAAACAATGATTATCTGTTTTTTATATAACAAGTGGTTGAAAAAAGTAAACCACAAAGACTCAAAGAGCACTACGTATTTTTTTTGTGTGTTTCGTAGTTGGTAAACATTCCATGTTTTGTAACTCTAAAATATTTCTTCCGGCATTTGCAGCCATAGAATGCATTTAAATTGTTTATTTAAATATGGAATGTTTATTATTCATGCTTGCATGAATAAAATCAGCGTTAAATCTGTTTGTATTATCATTAATGCTTATCCGTTTTATCCGCGGAATCCGCGTCCTGATCTTTTTAGATACACGATATTTTACTTGTCCAATTACTTAAATATCTTTTTCTTTGTGATTCTTGGTGCTCTTAGTGGTTAAAAAAAATAAACCACAAAGGCTCAAAGAGCACTACGTATTTTATTCTTTGTGTTTCTTAGTGGCCTTAATGGTTAAAAAAATATAAATGCAAAGAATCATGGAGTAATTATTATTTTAAAAATTTTAGTGGTTAAAAAAAGTAAACCATAAAGGTTCAAAGAGCACTAAGTATTTTATTCTTTGTGGTTCGTAGTGGCCTTAGTGGTTAAAAAAATATAAATGCAAAAAATCATAGCGTAATTATTTAAAAATTTTTAGTTGATATAATTGCTCATAAATGGACTGCCGGAAAAATTTCAGTCCATTTGGTTATTCACAGATTGACTATTGAAAAAAATTTAGTTCATTTATTCTCTCATAAACTAACTGCTGGAAAAAAATTAATTGATTTGGTCGCTCATAAATGGACTATTAGAAAAATTTTAGTTCATTCGATTGCTCACAAATCGACTATTGAAAAAAATTTAGTTCATTTGGTTGCTCACAAATGGATTATTGAAAAAAAATCAATTGATTTGGTTACTCACCAATGGACTGCTGGAAAAATTTCAGTTCATTTGGTTGCACACAAGATGATCAATGGAAAAATTTTAGTTATTTTATCTTTTAATGATAATCAGTGTTTTTGCGATTGGGTAGCAATGATTAAAATGCTATCAAAACAAAAAAAACCGGAATATGTAAAAATAATTTAAAAACCTTGTAATTTAGTAGTCGGAAATTTTGCGAAAAAATACGATATTTAAATATAATTACGTTTATATATTAACAGCAAAACAAACGACAATAAATTCTCAGATTATGAATAGTTCGATTTACAGTGTGATTACCGGAACAGGAAGTTATATTCCAACTGTACATTTCAGGAACGAAGATTTTCTTATCAACGAATTCTATGATTCCGACGGGAAGAAGCTCGAAAAAAAGAATCAGGAAATAATTGACAAATTTCTCGAAATAACAACAATTGCAGAAAGACGGTATGTTACCGACAATCTGGTTACCTCCGATATCGCTTATTTTGCTGCCATCAATGCCATCGAATCCGCAAACATTGATAAAGAAAAATTGGACTACATCATTGTTGCACATAATTTTGGTGATGTAAAAAGTAACAACCGTCGTTCGGATCTGGTGCCCTGTTTAGCCGCAAGAGTAAAGCATAAATTAGAAATAAAAAATCCAAATACGGTTGCCTATGACCTACCTTTTGGTTGCCCGGGCTGGTTACAGGCCGTTATCCAGGCCGATTACTATCTGAAATCGGGAGATGCTAAAAAAATATTGGTTATCGGTGCCGAAATATTATCACGTATCAGCGATCCACACGACAGGGACAGCATGTTGTATTCCGATGGAGCCGGTGCCGTAGTTCTGGAAGCCAGAAAAAGTGATATGCCCATCGGAATACTCGCACATAAAACACGCTCGGATACTTTTCTGCATTCCGCCATGTTATATATGGATAAATCGTACAATCCCAATTATAAAAATAAGGACGATTTATTTTTGAAAATGAATGGCCGGAAGCTATACCAATATGCATTGGAAACCGTACCTCAGGCAATAAAAGATTGTCTTGAAAAGAGTGATGTCCATCTTAATGAAATCAAGAAAGTGTTGATTCATCAGGCCAACGGAAAGATGGATGAAGCCATATTGAAAAGACTTTTTAAGCTTTATAATATTGAAGATGTACCCGAATATATCATGCCAATGACGATTTCGTGGTTAGGCAATTCGTCGGTAGCCACCCTGCCTACCCTATTGGATATTATTCTGAAAACCGATTGGAAAACACATAAAATAAACCAAAACGACATCCTTGTTTTTGCTTCTGTAGGAGCAGGAATGAATATTAATGCGATGGTTTATAAGTTGCCGGAGGAGTAGGGAGTAGGCAGTAAGTTTATAAAGTTTATAAAGTTTATAAAGTTTATAAAGTTTTTAAGGTTATAAGGTTATAAGGCTGAACGAAGTGAAGTCCCGATATAGAAGCGCTTGGGAGGAACGACTTAGCGATTCTTCATCGGGAAGCGAAGCGATTCGGAATTTGTAAGTTTGTAAAGTTTATAAAGTTCTTAAGGTTTTTAAGGCTGAACGAAGTGAAGTCCCGAGCGAAGCGATTCGGGATTCATAAATTAATTTCTATGTGCTCTATTGTACCTATTGTGATTCAAAAAGTGGACGAATCCAAGAAAATCATCCGATCATGATTGATCATAAATTACAACAAATTATTCCGGCAATTCTTGAATGGGGAAGATTGCGGGAAGAAATTACCGGAGTTGCTTTAACAGGT
>Ga0268357_101057_pt1 | contig 23086 bp, 17 predicted proteins | sample BioMet10_FD_192466 | JGI IMG/M metagenome (GOLD analysis project Ga0268357, IMG submission 192466) | Sewage microbial communities from Oakland, California, United States - Biofuel 10 (Illumina Assembly) | ecosystem: Engineered > Wastewater > Sewage > Unclassified | place: USA: California... | reverse complement strand
TTTACAGGTAAGATGAAACTTGTAGATACAGCCGGACGTGTAGATAAGTTTTACAGCAGATACAAGAAATACAATCAGAAATAATTTCTTGGCTTGGCAAAGATTTAAGAGGTACATCACTGTGCCTCTTTTTTTTGTGTAAATTTGCCCGTCATATGGATAAATCCGAAATAATAAAAACCATTACCAGGCTGGGTTGCGAGTATGATACTATAAGTCATTTCCTCGGCAAAGACCCCATAATTTTTCCGCGTCATTTCTATCTGCTATTCAATGCGTTGCCGCCTGAAGAAAATTTTCCGGTTCCCGACAATTACAAGGTTCGGCTGCAAGATATTGAGATTGCTGGGATTATTGCGGCCCATCTTGCGTGGGGCAGGAGAGCTATGATATTAAGGGATACAGAACGTGCAATGAATGAAATGCACTGGAAACCATACGAATATGTGATGGCAGGAAAGTACAGGAATGAAGATAAGAGCCTGCACCGCACCGTTAAGTGGAGCGAATTTGCAATGATATGCGGAAATTTGCGTAAATATTACGCTGAACATCAGACTCTTGAACCTCTTACGCCGGACCAGATCAGGGTTCAGATTTTTGGGCAGAAGAGTGCTTTAAAGATGCCCAATAAAAAAATTCACATGTTCCGCAGATGGATGGTACGCAATGACGGAGCGGTAGATTTGGGACTTTGGAAGACAATATCTCCGGCAGACTTAATTATTCCGCTAGATGTACATGTGCATGATACGGCGCTTGACCTTGGCATAACGGACAGAAAACCATCTGATTACAGAACAGCTAAAGAAATAACCGACTTTTGCGCCCGGGCATTTCCGGGTGATCCGTGCAAGGGAGATTATGCACTATTTGCATATTCCGTTGAGAATCCAAAACCTAAAAATGAGAATACAAAACCTAAAAAGCCCAAAGCATCTAAACAAAAAAACTGTCAATAGCCGTTCAAATACAATTCTTGCCCGGCACACAGATGGTAAAAACCGTAGAATATAATATCATAAATGACATCATGAAAAAACTCATAGTAATAATAGCTGCAGTATACGCATTATCAGTTGTTTCCCTGACAGTTGCATATTCACAATCTTTGCAGGTTGCGGCAAAGGACAGTACGGTTTATGCAAAAATCCCGGATAAAATAAGGTTCTATGATAATTTTGAAAGCGGATCCGTTGGTGAGATAAAATTTATATCTATTGACACAACGGTCACATTATCAGGAGACTCCACACAGCATCTGACATATAACATAACCAGCCGCAAGGATCCAGTGAATCCTGTTGACAGCACACTGGACCCAAGCAGCAGATGGTACTACTTTCTAATGACAGGCGTTAAAGGAAAGTCTTTGACAATCAACATGTTTGACACAGACTCCCGTGCACCTTTCTACAGTTACAACGGCCAAAAGTGGCAGAGATATTCAAAAGCCGAGGCACCTAAAACAGACGTCACAACAAAGACTTATGAGCGTGATTCCGCGTATGTTGCATACTATATTCCATACACCAACAAGTATCTGGAAGAGAGGATGCAGGATTGGAAATATAAAATGGGTGTTGCGATTTATTCCATGGGAAAGAGCAGAGAGGGCAGAGATATGAATACACTCATGATAACCAACACATACATTCCGGATAAAGGGAAAGTAAGAATTTACATGCACGGCAGAGTACATCCCAGCGAATCCCCTTCCAGCTGGAACTTGGACGGCATAATTGATTATCTCACAGGCAATAGCGCTTATGCAAAAGAGTTGAGAAATCATGCTATTTTTTACATCTTGCCATTTTCAAATCCGGACGGAGTTGCTCACGGATATTCACGCTGCTCATCCAGCGGCGTTAACTTGGAAGTTGATTACGGACAGCCGGATTCCCTTACTGAACCGGAAGTCAAAAACATTAAAAATTTCATAACTACAACAACTTACGGAGACAATCCTCTTGCGATGTTTCTGAATTTTCATTCGCAGGTAGCTGACCACGTAACCTTCTGGGTACACAACGCAGAGACAACTACTGCGGAGTACTATAAAGATTTAATGCTTTTTGCAGCCCTTAACATTGACGGAAATAAATATTTTGACAAAAATTGTCTTAGCTTTTCCAATATGAATTCCAAGTACTTAGAGGGATTTTTCTGGGATAATTTCAAAGAGAAAACCATAGCGCTGACCTATGAAACACCTTACACATTTTACAATAAAAATGAAGAGGGTGATTGGGTAACGCCGGAAAATTTGAAAGAGCTGGGCATTAAAACCATATGGGCCATAGGTGATTATCTTGGTATTCCCAATCCCGACAGAATCATGGCCGGAGAACCGGACAGCGGCAAGGGCATGGACAAAATATGTGACTACAATTACTTATTCTTCGGGGACGGATTTCTGCAGGCTTCAGAAGACGGAGCATCCGTAAAATATAAAATTAAAGATGTGCCTGAAGGGGATTATGCGGTTTACAAATGGGCTGTCGGTGAAAATAAAAAAATAAGCAATGACGGTGAAAACCAGTGGGTTAAATTATACGATCACCGTCAGGACAGAATGGGAGACTTTGTAATAAAACTGGACGGACTATCCGCAGGAACGCGCGCAGATGAAATCATGCTGCTGAGAAAAGAGTAAACTTCTGCAAATTAATCTTGTACAACATTTTTTTAATACCTTTACATACGGAAATATAACAGCCTATAAAATGAAGAAACCAGGTCTCCTTCTCTCATTCGTTCCCGTTATTATACTTGTTGCAATAATAATTGTAAGCATCTTTGTCTACAAAGGTGAAATCACTTCGGGCCCTGCACAGATAGCTTTAATATCGGCAGCCGTTACCGGTGCACTAATTGCCATGATGAAGCTAAAAGTTCCGTGGGAGAAACTGGAGCAGGGAATGCTTGAAAATCTGAGTAATGCAGGAGTTGCAATTTTTATTCTGTTAATGATTGGAGCGCTGACGGCATCATGGATACAAAGCGGCGTTGTTCCCTCTCTTGTATATTATGGATTAGAATTGATTAACCCGTCCGTATTCCTGATAGTAATTTTTGTTTTCACTGCCGTCATATCTCTGATGATTGGAAGTTCCTGGACTACAATAGGTACCATTGGAGTTGCAATGATAAGCGCAGGTCATGTTTTGGGTTTCCATTCCGGGTGGCTTGCCGGCGCCATTATTTCCGGCGCATATTTCGGAGACAAAGTTTCGCCATTATCAGACACAACAAATCTGGCATCAAGCATTGCAGGCGCAAGACTGTACGACCACGTCAAGTACATGCTGGTCACTAACATACCGGCAATTATAATCACCGCGGCAATCTTTACAATTGCCGGTTTTACAATACATGCAAATTCCAATATAGACGTTGCTTCACAACTTGCGGCAATTAAGGGGACATACCATATTTCTCCATGGCTGCTGCTTATTCCGTTCTTTACTATATTCTTAATTATAAAGAAAGTATCTCCTTTTCTTACGCTGTTTTTGTCTGCAGTGCTTGCAGCGATAATTGCCTGTTTTGTTCAGCCGCAAATAACAGCGCAGATTTCACCGTTTGCCCTAAATGACTGGAAAACATATTTTTACGTACCGGTCAAAGTGATATCAAGTCACGTGGATATTGCGGCGGGAAACGCTATGCTTACAAAACTTGCCTCCACAAACGGAATTGCGGGAATGCTGAATACAATATGGATTATTTTGTGTGTCACGGCATTTGGAGGAATAATGGAGGCGGCAGGATTCATAAGAAAAATCACAGAAAAGATGGAAGTGTTTATGAAGAATACGGTAAGCCTTGTCTCTACCACCATTGGCACTTGCGTATTCTGCAATATAACTTTGGCGGACCAGTATATGTCAATAATTGTTCCCGGGAAAATGCTTAAAAAATTATATGAGGAAAAAGGATATGAAGGGAGGTTGTTAAGCCGCTCTCTGGAAGATTCTGCCACCGTAACGTCTGTACTTGTACCTTGGAATACATGCGGCGTAATGCAGTCAAGCGTACTTGGAGTACCAACTCTTGTGTATGCTCCCTATTGTTTTTTTAACATAATATCTCCCATAATATCAATTATTTGCGCAGCAATCGGATTTAGAATATTCAAATTCAACAAACCGCTGATGAAGTGGCACTGCGGCATAAGCATTGCAGAAAGGGATGCAAAAGAGGCGGCGGCGGAAGCGACAAAAATATCTGTCGGGAGAGATAAGAAAATAAAATAATATAAATACCTTTGCGCGCCCGGTTGCGAAATTTTGGTGCGCAGCAAATTAACGGCATATAAAAATTCATTAAACAGTATAATATGGAAATCGGAAATAACAAAGTAGTATCTCTGACCTACACGCTAACGGTTAACGGAAAAGAGATTGAGACAGTAAAGGCAGAGAGCCCTTTGCAATTTATTTTTGGATCAGGCATGCTTCTTCCAAAATTTGAAGAACAGATTATAGGAAAAAAAGAAGGAGATTCTTTTGAATTTCTGCTTGTTGCAAAAGATGCTTACGGGGAGCCGAATCCTCAGGCGATAGTTGAATTGCCTATGAATTTGTTTGAGAGAGACGGCAAAGTTGAAGAGGGAATTCTTACAATTGGAAATATGCTTCCCATGCAAGATAGTGAAGGCAACAAGTTAAACGGAGTTGTAAAAGACGTTAAGCCAATTGAGAAAAAGGTTGTGATGGACTTTAATCATCCGCTTGCAGGTGCAGATCTAAACTTTAAAGGAAAAGTTGAAAAAGTACGTGAAGCTACTGAAAAAGAGGTTACTAACGGCTTGTTCAATGAGAAGGCACAGCATTCCTGCGGGGATTGCGCAGATGGCGAATGCGCTGGCTGCTCCGGCTGCCATTAGGCCAATGACCAATCGTGCTCAAATTTTTTTGGCAACGTTAATTCCATCTATTGCAGAGGAGACAATGCCGCCTGAATAACCGGCCCCCTCACCACAGGGATATAAATTTTTGAGTGTTATATGTTGCAGGGATTCAGGATCTCTGGGGATTCTAACCGGAGAAGATGTTCTGGATTCAACGGCAAGCAATAAAGATTGAGAGGTGTAATAGCCTCTCATTTTTTTATCAAATTCCGGGAAGGCTTTCTGTAACCTGCGAGCTACAAATCCGGGCAGAACCTCATTGAGCATTGCGCTATAAGCACCTGGAATATAAGAAGTTGGTGGAAGCGTTACGGAAAGTTTGCCGCGTACAAAATCATCCATTCTCTGAGCGGGTGCCCTAAGATTTCCGCCATTCATTGAGTAAATTTTTCTCTCAACATCCTGCTGAAACTTTAAGACTTTTAGTGCTCCGTATTTCTCATAATCAGGCAAATCTTCCGGTTCAACAGATGTTACAATTCCAGCATTGGCCCACTTTGAACTACGTGTGGAATTGCTCATTCCGTTAAGAACAACTTCACCGGGTTCGGTTGCAGATGGAACGAGGATTCCTCCCGGACACATGCAAAAAGAGAAAACTCCCCTATTCTCAGCTTGTGTTACCAAATAATATTCCGCAGCGGGTAAATAAGGCTGCCATTTCTTATGATACTGAATGTTATTTATCAATGACTGAGGATGTTCCGCGCGCACTCCAAGGGCAAAGCCTTTGGCCTGCAAATCCCACTTTTTGTCATAAAACAACTGATAGATATCTCTTGCGGAATGACCTGTGGCGAGTATCACGGAAGCAGCAACATATTCTGAAGTTGAAACAATGTCGCTATGGCAGACCACTCTCCATTTAATATTATTGCCAACTTTAATTTGCTGCAAATCAAATACTCTAGAATTAAAATGCACTTCTCCGCCATGCTCAATAATACAGTTGCGCATTGCCTCAATAATTGAGGGCAGCTTATCACTTCCAATGTGAGGGTGTGCATCAATAATAATTGAAGGGTCGGCGCCAAATTTCACAAACTGATATAGCACGTCTCTGATATCCCCTTTTTTTGTGGAGCGCGTATAAAGTTTTCCGTCAGAGAATGTTCCGGCTCCGCCTTCTCCAAAACAGTAATTTGAATTTGGATTAACTATCTGCTCTCTAGAGAGTTTGGCTGTATCAAATTTTCTGGAATGAACATCTTTCCCCCTCTCCAAAATAACGGGACGTTTTCCCCTTTGAAGCAATGTAAGAGCTGCAAACAGACCTGCCGGTCCGGCACCAATTATTATAACATCTTCTCCTTTGGAACAATCCAGATAGGGAATAATTTTAAAAGGCTCAGGGATTTGCTCACCTTTAACGGCAACCCGGACTCTGTATTTTGCAAGAATGCCGCTGCCCCTGGCATCCAGAGACTTGCGCATTACTTCAAAGTAAGAAATATTCTTCTCCTGTACCCCACACTGTATGGCGCACTTGTTAATTATCTGCTCCCTGGAGGGACTTTCACGCGCCTCAAAAGACACTTCCACTTCTTTCATAAATGTAATTACTTAACTATTAGAATATTTAACAATAGGCGCAATATTAAAACAGCCCTATTTCATCTGTGATGCTCTGGAAATGGGAGCAACGTCTATGCTGCAAGTTTCACCCTTGCGGAATTTGTAAAATCCGGTAATCGCAATCATAGCTGCATTATCCGTTGTAAACTTAAACTCAGGAACAAATGTTGTCCAGTGCCTCTTAATTCCCTCATTAACAATACGATTGCGCAAGCCCGAATTGGCTGATACACCGCCACCTATAGAAATTTGAGTAATTCCCGTCTGTTTGACAGCCATTAATAATTTCTTCATCAGTATGTCAATCAGTGCTTTCTGAAAGCTGGCACATATATCGGCTTTGTTATTGTCAATAAAGTTCTCATCTTCTTTTAAATTGTCTCTCAAAAAATAAAGAAGGGATGTTTTTATTCCGCTGAAACTGTAATCAAAGCCGCCAACGTTAGGAAGTGTAAATTTGAATTTGTTTTCATCCCCTTCTTTTGCCAACTTGTCCACAATAGGACCGCCGGGATACCCTAGACCCATCATCTTTGAACATTTATCAAAAGCCTCCCCCACGGCATCATCTATTGTTTGTCCAATGATTTCAAAATCAAGATAATCCTTTACAATCACAATCTGCGTATGACCTCCGGAAACAAGCAAAGTCAGAAACGGAAAATGAGGATATTGCCTTTCCTTGCCCGCCTCCTTCAAAAAACAAGATAGTATATGTCCTTGTAAATGATTAACTTCCACAAGAGGTTTACCGGTAGAAAGTGATAGTCCTTTTGCAAATGAAACCCCTACAAGCAAAGAACCAAGCAATCCAGGCCCGCGTGTAAAAGCTATCGCATCAACATCATTCATTGTAACTCCGGCCTGCTTAAGAGCCTGATCTACAACCGGAACTATATTCAGCTGATGTGCTCTGGAAGCAAGTTCCGGAATCACGCCACCGTATTTTCTGTGTACTTCCTGGCTTGCAATCACGCTGGAAAGCAGATATTCATCCCTGATTATTGCAGCGGATGTATCATCGCAAGAAGATTCTATGCCTAATATTATATTGTTCATACTTTAATTACCTATGCAAATCTACTGAGTTTTTTGATTAAATTTGTCCTTTAGGATTAAAAATTAAGCAATTAGAGGATGCGCCGCACTGTACATATCATTGGCTGGATAATTGTAGGCCTTGTGTCTCTGCAAATTATGGTCTATATCCTGCTGCAAATTCCGGCGGTTCAAACATGGGTGGCGCACCGTGTTGTCAGCTCTTTAACAAAAGATGTTCACGGAAAAGTTAACGTAGAAAAAGTTTACATCGTATTTTTTAATAGGGTGCTGGCAAAAAATTTCTCAATTGTCTCCACGGACAGAACTCCGCTGCTGGATTCTCTAAAGAAAAATTGTCACCAGTCGGATACGCTTGTCTCGGCTGATGAAGTTGTTGCAACATTCAAATTATCGGGCCTTTTAAGTAAAACCATTTCTCTGCGCTCGTTAAAAATAAAAGGTGGTGTATTTAATCTGCAAGATGAGACGGGACACACTAATAATCTCGACAGAATATTCCATACAACAACCAAGACAACCGGTACATCCAACCCTTCTTTCAAGCTTAAAACATTATTTATAAGCAATTTCAGGTTCAACCTTAACTCCCCTTACAGATGGGGCAAAAAGTATTCTAAAGTGGCAGATTTTTCCGATTTGCAACTTAAGAACATCAATATAAAAGCAAAAGACATCAAATACAAAAACAGCGTTCTGGATGCTAAAATTTTAAATATTAGCGGAATAGATAAAAGTGGATTTGGAATAAATTACTTTACGGGCAATGTATCCGTCGGTCCTAAAATTACAATGATTAAAAATGTAAGGGCCGGCCTAAGAGATGGAAAATCAAAACTTGTAGCCGACTACTTCTCAATGAGTTACACAAGCGCAAAGACATTCAAATATTTTACAGATTCTGTAATTCTCGGCGCAAATTTCCGGCAAAGTTTTCTGGATTTTAAAACAATAGGCAACCTTAGCTCTACAATGACGGGAAGCTCACTTGCAATGTACCTGTCGGGAGAAGTAAGAGGTCCGATAAGACACTTAAGAAGCGGCAAACTGGTAGTCTCATCCAAGAGCGGAAATACTTTTTTATCTATTGGAAATGTTAAAGTTGACGGACTGCCTAATGCAAAAAACACAATCATATCCGCTGATATAAATAACTGTAATACAACAGGCAATGACCTTGCAGAAATAATTGCATCAATAGACAATTCTCAAAAAATTGAGTTTCTGCAAAACTTAACGCCTTTCACAAAATACAATTTTAGCGGTACGGTTAAAGGCAAATTTGATGATCTGTTTGCGGCGGGAGAGCTATCTTCTTCAGTTGGGACATTGATGCTGAGCGCCAATATTAAGCGTGGCGCAAAAGCCGAAGGTAGAACTCAAATTGAAGGTTATGTCGATTCTCAAAATTTTGATTTAGGGGCAATTACAGGCAACAGAGTAATTGGAGACGTCACGGCCAAAGCTGCGCTTAAAGTCATTGCGGGAGGCAAAGGAGGTGTCTCCGTTGCAATGGACAGCGTTAGGATTAATAAGTTGGTTTACAATGGATACGCATACTCCAACATATATGCAAAAGGCAAATATCAAAATGAAAGTTTTGATGGAAAAGTCATCTGCCATGACCCAAATATGGACATGATGTTCCAAGGATTTATCTCCTTAAATTCCAAGGCCACACGCAAATACAACTTTTACGCAAACATTCCTTACGCAGATTTAGCAGCAACTCATCTTGATACTCGCGACAGCATATCCGTTATAAGTACGTCCATGCAGGCAGACTTTACCCAATCTCCAAAAAATGACGTATTTGGATATCTTAATATTAATAATGCCACATACATGAACAGTTCCGGAAATTATGACATAGGGCCGGTCAAAGCTGTTTCAAAACTTGAAAGTGGAAAATATATTATAGATTTCACCTCAAATTTTGCAAAAGGAGAATATGAGGGAACCGGCAAAGTAACTGACTTCATCGGCAAAATAAAGTCTCTGATTATATATAGAAACTTCTCCAACATACTGGGAAACAAGAGTGAGAAATACCTTTGGAAGCACGGCTGGACAGACTCCGGAGAAAAAGGCTCTGATTACAACTTTATCCTGCAAACATTTAATACTCAAGGCATTTTTGCTCTTATAGCACCGGGGCTTTATATACAGGATAGCACTTATTTAAGAATGAGAGTTACCCCGGAAGATCACTACAGACTTATTGTCAGAAGCGGACGCATTGCCTTCAATCAAGACTATTTGAGAAAGGTGAGAATCTATGTTACGGACCAGGACTCTCTGATGTACACAAGGTTATTTAGCCAGGACGTTAGAGTCCGCGGATTCAAGGTTGACAGTGCAATGCTTACATCAACGGGGCGTAATAATTTGATGGATGTATCTGTCAGATTTAGAAACGATTCCACCGGAACCAACAATACACACATGAATGCTCTGGTTTCATTCCTAAAAGATACCGTAATGGTTGTAAACGGGCTCCACAGGAGAATCATGTCTCCGGTGAATTTTGCAATCAAACCATCCGATGTCTCATTAAAGGGTGAAACATGGTACTTTCAACCTGCAGCCGTTCTCTATTCGGATAGTCTGATTGTAGTAAACAATGTGGAGATAAAAAACAAGAGACAGAGTTTTCTGGCAAATGGAACCCTATCCAAACAAATTCCTGATTCCCTGGGCATTAAACTGAATAATTTTGATATCGGTTTTGTTGATTTATTCTTGGAAAAGCCATTTAAGCTACACGGATATTTCTCCGGACGAGCAAACTTTTCACTTAACAAAAACACCAATAAAATGTTTGCGGAAATCCGCGGTGATTCTGTCTCTGTATATGGGGCACCTGTTGGAGACATGCTTCTTCTGGGCAAATGGTCGGAGCCGAAAAAAAGATATAATTTATTGTTACACACAGATTTGGACGGAACATCCAAGCTCGCCGCGGATGGCTATTATAAGCCCGACAGTTCTTATGTGGATATGCATTCTACTCTTAATGATTTATCGCTGACCTACTTTGAACCGTTTCTTTCATCAGTGGCCACCAAAACATCCGGAGCCATTAATGGTAATATAAGGCTGTACGGACCTTTGGATAAGTTAGTTCTGACCGGTACGGATTGTTACTTTAAAGATTTCCATTTTGTGTTGGACTACACAAAAGTTCCATACACTCTAAACGGTCCTATTGAAATTTCCGAAAAGGGTATTCACCTAAAAAATGATGTACTCAAAGACCAATATGGAAATACCGGAACAATCTTAGGTAATATTACCTATAAGAACTTTAAAGACTTAAAGTTCAAAACCAGCATTTCAATGGACAACCTGCAATGTCTAAATACAAGGGAGAAAGATAACCCTGATTTTTACGGAGACGGTTTTGCCAGCGGTACCGTAAATATCAGCGGAACTCCGGAACAAATTCTTTTGGATATAAACGCAAAGACTGAACCGAGCACATTTATACATATCCCTGTATCAGGCTCTTCCAATGCCACAAAGACAAACATTCTGACCTTTGTAAAAGAGAATAAATACTTTAAGATAGACCCTTACGATACGCTCCAACTTGCAACCGCAAAGGATATATCCGCCCCTACTGAGATCAAAGTAAAACTGCAGCTTAACGTTGGTCCGGAAACCAATGTATGGCTAGAGGTCAATAAGGCAACCGGAGATATAATTAAGGCAAGCGGCAACGGACAAATTGGAATTGACGTAGACCCAAAGAGAGATATCTTTGACCTTACAGGCAATTACAACATTGAAAGCGGCAGTTATCGCTTTGTGCTGCTTGGAATTGCAGCAAGAGATTTTGAAATCCAACCCGGTGGCAACATAACATTTAACGGCAATGTAGAGGATACGGATTTGAATTTGACCGCATTATACAAGACAAAGACATCTATCAACGCATTGATATCAGATACAAGTTCCGTAAGCAGCTTGAGGAACGTAACATGCCAACTTGCGCTTAGCGGAAAACTTTCTGACCCTCAGATAAAATTCAATATAGATATACCGGACCTTGACCCTACTACAAAGGTCAAAGTGGCAAGCGCCCTTAATTCTGATGATAAGATCCAGAAGCAATTTGCATCATTGCTGGTAAGCGGCGGATTTGTCCCGGATGAACAGTCCGGCATATCCACAAATTCTACCGTACTGTATTCTAATGCTTCAGAAATGCTAAGCGGACAACTGAATAACATCTTCATGCAACTTGGCATACCTGTAGATTTAGGTCTTAATTACCATCCGGGTGAAAAGGGAGCAAATAATGTTTTTGACGTTGCAGTTTCTTCCCAGCTTTTCAATAACAGAGTTATAATTAACGGAAATATTGGAAATGACCCCTACGCCGGAAATAACGGAAGCGATGTTATCGGAAACATAGATGTTGAGGTTAAACTGGATAGGAACGGCAAACTTAGAATGAATTTCTTCTCTCATGCAACAGACAGATACTCAAACTATTTGGATGAAAGCCAGCGTACCGGACTTGGAGTTGCATACCAGCAAGATTTTAACTCATTTGGAGAATTGTTCCGTAAAAAAACTCCGGAACAAAAGGCGTTTGATAAAAAAATAAAGGCGGAAGACAAGGCAAAAAGAGATGCGGCAAAAGCCAGAAAGACAGAGGCCAGAAAAGCAAAAAAGGCGGCAAAAATTGCCACAAACAGTGAGGATAAAGGCAAATCAAACGCAAATCCCCCCGCAAAGCAAAAGTAGATATTAACAGATATTAAAATAAGATAAGATAATTTATTAAAGACTATATATCAGATTGACAGAAGAGTGAATGATATGAGGAATACAATAACTTTTTTAGGGACAGGGACATCATCCGGAGTACCGATGATCGGATGCAGATGCTCTGTCTGCAGTTCTACCGATGAGAAGGACAAGAGGCTTAGGGCCTCAGCATACATTGAGTATAAGGAATTTAAAATTTTAATAGACTGCGGTCCGGACTTTCGCCAGCAAGTTTTGCACGCAGGAATTTCAGAAATTGACGCAATACTTTTAACACATCAGCATAAAGATCACACCGGCGGATTGGATGATGTAAGAGCTTTTAATTTCTTGCAGAGGTCAGCGTTCCCTGTCTATTGTGAACCAATGGTTTTGGAGAGTCTGAAGAAAGAGTATTCATACGCCGCATTTACCGTAAAGTCTCTGAACGGAAAACAATATTCGGAAACCTTTTCACAAGGAGCTTTATACCCCGGTGCTCCTGAATATGACATACATCTAATTGAGGATAAGCCCTTTCAGATAACCAAGATTTTCAAACATCACTCAAGCGGAAAGACAGAGAAAAGGTCCATTACCATAACTCCCATCAGGGCAACACATTACAAACTTCCGGTACTTGGCTTTAGAATTGGGGATTGCTGCTATATCACAGATGCTAATTTTATACCCGAGAAGGAATTTGCAAAGATGAAGAATCTTAAAATCTTTGTAATCAACACCGTAAGAAGAACAAAACACATCTCCCACTACTCTCTTCCGGAAGCGCTTGCAGTAATCAAAAAAGTTGGCGCAGACCAAAGTTTCATAACACACCTTTCACACCAAATGGCTGATGATGAGAAGCATATAAAGGGAACGCACAGGGATTTGCTGAACGAAATGCCGGAAGGAGTGCAGCCCGCTTATGACGGTTTAATTGTAGAATTTTAATTCTCTACGTGTGATAAAAAAATAAATAATTGTGAATTAATGAATAACAAGAGAGGCATATTATATCTGATACCTTCACCGCTTGGGGATAACCCGGTTGAAGAGGTTATTCCTGCCTACGCAATTACAAAAATGTGCGCTCTTAAATATTTTGTTGTTGAAGAGATTAGCACTGCGCGCAGATATCTGTCGAGAGCCGGATTAAAGGGAAAGATAGAGGAGCTGCAGTTTTATGAATTGAATGAACACACTGATTCTGAAGTTGCAAGAGGATATATTAAATTGCTGCTGGACGGTAATGATGTTGGAATAATCTCAGAGGCGGGACTGCCGGCGGTTGCAGATCCCGGAAATATTTTGGTAAGAGAAGCACAGAAAAATGATATAGAAGTTGTTCCGTTTGTAGGTCCGTCGTCTCTTATGATGGCATTGATGGCCAGCGGATTAAACGGGCAAAACTTTGCATTCAACGGCTACATTCCGGTTAAAGAGGGGCCGCGCAAAGCAAAAATCAAAGAGCTGGAAAGCTTATCAAAACGCTCCGGACAAACACAAATAATAATTGAAACGCCGTACAGAAACGGATCGCTTCTTGCAGATATCATCTCCGTATGTGCAGAAAACACAAAGCTTTGCATAGCCGCTGACATAACGCTCCCGACAGCTTATATTAAAACAAAAAGCATTGCAGAGTGGAGAGAGCTGAAAAATTTCCGCATCGGCAAAAGGCCGTGCGTATTTATACTTCAGGGATAAAATCAGAAACAAGAGTAAGATATACTAAAACCTACAAGCAATAGTAATAAAAAAACACAAACCGTTAAAACCTACAAACATGAAAAAAGAGACATCTGACAATTCGTACAGAATAGAACTCGTTGATATGGAGTTCTTTGCACGTCACGGCTGCTTTGATGAAGAGCAGATGATTGGAAACAAATTTCTTGTTAACCTCAAGGTAAATGGAGATTTCAGAAAAGCTGCGGCATCTGATAAGGTGGAAGACACACTTGATTATCAAGAACTTTACAAAGTGGTCAAAGAGGAGATGGAAAAACCTTCAAAGATTTTGGAAAATGTATGCAAAAGAATCCTGGACTCTCTTACAAAAAAGTTCCCTCAAATTACAAAGGCAGAAGTCACTGTAGATAAACTAAATCCGCCGCTTGGAGGAAAATTGTATGCCTCCAGCGTAACTGCAAATTATGAAAGGAAAAAATAAAACTGTCGCAATACTTACACTTGGCTGCAAATTAAATTTTGCGGAATCATCAGCCATTGCGCAAGAGTTTAAAAAACACGGTTTTGCAGAGGTTAAACATAATGAGTTCGCGGATATTTATATTGTAAACACATGCTCCGTTACGGAACATTCAGATAAAAAATGCAGACAGTCCATACGCAAGATGCACAAGCAGAACATTGCGGCGCCAATAATTGTGACAGGTTGCTATTCCCAGCTCAAGCCGGAGGAAGTGTCTAAAATTGAAGGGGTTTCTGCGGTTATTGGACAAGAGCACAAGGGGAAGATTTTCAAGTTTGCGGAAGAACTGCTGCAAAAAAAGATAAAATCAACGGCCGCGGAGCGGACTGCTATTTATTCATCCGATATACTAAAGACGACAAGCATATTCCCGGCATACTCTTATGGTGAAAGAACTCGCTCATTCTTAAAGGTCCAGGACGGCTGCGATTACTATTGCACCTACTGCACCGTACCTCTTGCCCGCGGACACAGCCGCAGCGTACCGTCTGAAATTGCAATTGAACAGGCCAAAGCCTTGGCCGCGGACGGAGTAAAAGAAATTGTTCTAACCGGAGTTAACATAGGAGATTACGGGCGGGATATGAAAAAGAGCGGCTATGATGAGTATTTTCTGCAGCTCCTTAAAAGTCTTAATTCCGTTGACGGAATAGAACGTTACAGAATCTCCTCTATTGAACCTAATCTTCTACGCACCAATATTATAGATTGGATAGCAAGCGGAACAAAATTTCAGAATCACTTTCACATTCCTCTGCAAAGCGGTTGCGATTCCGTCCTTGCAAGGATGAAACGGCGCTATAATACAAAGATGTTTGCAGAAAAAATTGCATACATCAGAGAGAAAATGGGAGATACCTTCTTTGGAATCGACATAATTGTCGGTTTTCCGGGCGAAACTGAAGAAGAATTCATGCAGACATATAACTTTCTGTCAGAAGAAATAAAGCCGGCATTTTTGCACATTTTCCCCTACTCGCGACGGACCGGCACAATAGCCGATTCTATGCCAGGTCAGGTTCCGGAAATAGTCAAAACTAACCGCGTTGCCCTCCTGGAAAAACTCTCCGATAAACTTCATATGGATTACATAAAACGTTTCACGGGAACCGAGCAGGAAATTCTGTTTGAATCGGCTGAGAAAGGCGGCAAAATGTCAGGATATACAGGTAATTATATACGCATAGAGGCTGCGTATAATTCTAAACTGATTGGTAAAATCGTAAAGGTTAAAATCTAATGGAACCAATCTCAGGTGAAGAGGCAACGCATACATATATTCTTTTGTTTTTTAAAACAAAAGCGATATCTTTGTCCCCGGGGCAAGTCATATACGACCAGCTCCTTCAGAACTCCCCCAGGGCCGGAAGGCAGCAAGGGTATGAGGTTGTAGCGGTGCGATATATGTAGCTTGCCCCTTTTTTTATTTAGAGGCAAGCATTTTTGTTTCATAATCAATATCAAGAGGTTGCAAGGAATCATCGGTATCACGGCAGTTTAGTATGAAAATCATTGTTGGTTTAAGCGGCGGAGTGGACTCCAGTGTTGCGGCGTATCTCCTTAAGAAACAAGGATATGACGTAGAGGCTCTGTATATGCAGAACTGGCATGACATAACGGGCACTCTGCACGGGGAGTGTGAATGGGAAGAGGAACGTGTTGTTGCAGAGATGGTTGCAAAGCAAATAGGCATTCCGTTCCATTTTGTAGACTTAAGCGGCGAGTATATGAAACAGGTTGCAGACTACATGTTTGCAGAGTATGCCGCAGGCCGCACTCCAAACCCGGACATCCTATGTAACAGCAAAATAAAGTTTGACGCCTTCCTTAAATATGCAATAAGTCTTGGAGGTGATTTTGTCGCGACAGGTCATTACTGTAAAAAGTCTATACTAAACATCAGTGCGGCTACAAATGAAAAAACTGACTTTACTTTCAGGCTGGAGCAATATGCATCCCATAAAGATTTGATATACAGAATATTTGCCGGAGATGACAAAAACAAAGACCAGAGCTACTTCTTATGTCAGCTATCGCAGGAGCAACTAGCCAAAGCCGTTTTCCCTCTCGGAGAATTAACAAAGCCGGAGGTGAGAAAGATTGCAAAAGAGGCAGACCTTCCATCTGCGGAAAAGAAAGATTCTCAGGGTATTTGTTTTGTAGGCAAAGTTGACTTGCCAGTATTTTTGCAGCAAAAACTAAAACCAAAAGAGGGTAAGGTTATAGAGATTTTCAAAGAGGATTTTCCTGCAATTGATCAGAACAGGATTGCTGCACTGAATGCAGAACACGCAGCAAATGATGCTGCAAAGGCAACAAAAAGCAGTGCGGATAATTCAGCAGAAAACGACACGGAATCTGTCGGGAATATTACAACAGATGAGCTTATAAAGCTCTCAACTCCTGTTAAATACAAAGAGTCAGACGGGAAAGTCATCGGAACACACATAGGTGTTCAGTATTATACAATAGGTCAAAGACACGGATTAAATATTGGCGGGCACCCGGGCTCAATCTTTATCATTGCCACGGACATAGAAAGTAATACAATTTACGTCGGAGAAGGAAGTGACCATCCGGGACTTTACAGAAAGGGCCTGATGATTAAAAACTCTGATGTTCACTGGATTAGAAGGGACTTGACGATGAAAGAGGGAGAGTCCGAGGAGTATCTTGTACGCATCCGTTACCGTCAGCCCCTGCAGAAAGCAACTCTGTATCAGCGTGCCGAAGGGCTATTCATTATCTTTGAAAAACCGCAGCGCAGCATAACGTCAGGTCAGTTTGCTGCATGGTATGAACCGGCGGAGCTTGAGATGTTGGGGAGCGGTGTAATTTGAGTTGCTGACGGTGGTCTAATATAAATATCTTATTTCCAGGTTATTATATAGTATGGGGGGTGCAATTTTGATACCCCTCCACATGTATCTAATTGATATTCAGTAATATAATTCTATACCACCAGGCGGTGATAAGGCTAGTTCCCGGCTATAGCGGCCGCAGCGCGTTTTGCACGCTCAAGAGAATCCAGAACATGCTGGTACTTGCGGGCATTAGCGGCGTGTTCAACATCGGTCACTGCAAACAGGTGTGTTCCATTGAGTTTTGGGTTTGCACAAAAGTACATATAGTTAGTCTTTGCAGCATTTAGCACACCATCTATGCCGGCCTTGCTTGGAATTAAGATTGGTCCCGGGGGAAGGCCGGTATGTTTGTATGTGTTATAAGGAGAATCTACCTGCAAGTGCCTGAATAGTATCCTTTTAATGGTCTGGTCATGCAGCGCGAATTTGACCGTAGGGTCTGCGCAAAGTCTGTCGCCTTTATGATATCTGTTCAGATAAACGCTTGCAATATTGGGATATTCAGGAACATAATTACTCTCATCACAAACAATTGAGGCCACAACGGAAACCTCCGGTTTTGTAAGTCCCATAGCCTGTGCCTTTGCCATGCGCTCTGGAGTCCAAAACTTATCATACTCTGCCTTCATCTTTGCTATGAACTCTGCAGGAGTAACAGTCCAATACATATCATAACTATCGGGAATAAAAAGAGTTAAGAAGTTATCTTTATTCAAGCCTAAAGATGCAAGCACGGTTGAGTCATTGAACTCTGTTATAAATGCCAGTGAATCAGATTCCATCTTACGTCCAAGGATTGCGGCCAATTTCTCTTTGCTGCGAATTGTGCCTGCAATTGTAACGGTAAGAGCATCCTGATATCCGTGTTTGATTGCTCTAATCAGCTGAATGTTAGTGGTTGTGGTCTTTAGCACATAACGCCCCGGCTTTATATGTCCATACAATCCCTCTTTATTTGCCACCTTCACAAATGACCCCAAATTTTTGAGTTTTGGTTCCAGTGAATCCAGAAGCATACTATAATTAGAACCTGTACGTATGTAGAGTACTCCCTCTGTTTTTACATTTTTCTTGTATCTATTGTAATATTTTGGGAAACTGAGAGTTACAAAAACAACAGCAACACAAAACAATGCGATTAACACTAACATTGTACCATTTCCAATCTTATGTTTTTTTCTTGTCATATTAACTTTATAATCCTCCCGACAGATTTTTGTTTAACTATAAATTTTTAAAGTACAGCCTTTATTTATCCTCTTTTTTATATTTGCTTCTCATCTTATCCAGGTAAACAAGCGTACCGGCATTTAGCTTAGCATCCTTGTCCGCATTGTTGTACGAATATATCTCTCTATTAAACAGATGATACTCCTTTGCTATCCCCTCATACGTATCTCCCTCTGTAGAAACAACATACGGTCTTCCGTTGTCTGAATATATCTGACGGTCCATGGAAAAACTGTACAGCGGACTCACCTGCATTGGAACTGCATCTTTTAATATTCCCTCTTGAGTCTGCTCTGTTTCAGCGCTTTGCATTTCCTCCTGGGTCATGTCTGCAACTGTGATTTCATCTGAATTGCCGCTGTCAAAACGGGTCAAATCATAATCCTCAATTATCTGAATCAACTCGTTTGCATAGCTCGGATTGGTTGCGTAGCCGCATGCCTTTAACCCTTTTGCCCAGCCGGCGTAATCTTTTATGTCCAGGGAAAACAGAGAGGCATAACGTCTCTTGCTGCACAAATATTTTGAGTGGTCCTCAAAGGATTCAGATGCGTCTGCATATTTTCTGAAACACTCTTGCGGAGCATCATCATCATGCAGCATCGTATCCCCTTTCCAATCATCATGACACTTAATTCCAAAATGATTGTTGCCAATGGTGGCAAGAGTAGATTTTCCGTTGTTACTCTCCAGGCAGCCTTGCGCAAGAGTTATGCTTGCCGGAATTTTGTATTTCTTCATTTGGCTGATTGCCATATCTTTATACTTGTTGATATAGTCTATCCTGTCTTGAACTTTTGTTGTCACACCTATGTTCTTTAAAATCACATCCTCTTGTGAAAAAAGAGCTGTCGGGATTAAAAAAAGGATAAAAGCCAGTAAATAAAGAGGTCTTAAATGTATGTATTGTAGTCTAATTTTCATTCTTCAAACCAATATGGTCCAAAATTACTAAATTTGTGATGATATGAAGAAAAAAATAACAATTGAATATCAGGTGCTTGAATCGGCAAAAGAGCTAGACTACGCTGACAATGAGCTTCTTAACAGAGCTATTAAAATTGCGGATGTTGCGCATTCCCCCTATTCACAATTTAACGTTGGCGCTGCGGTGCGGATGGACAATGGTGAAATACTGGCCGCTTCCAATCAGGAAAATGAGGCGTTCCCTTCAGGCCTTTGCGCTGAACGTTCTGTTATTTTCTATGCTTTTTCTAAGTATCCCGACAGTTTTATTACGGAAATTGCTATTGCGGCCAAACACATCGGCACCCTAACTGCCGAGCCTACAAGGCCTTGCGGTGCCTGCATTCAGGTGATGCTGGATGCGGAAAAAAGGGGCAAAAAGCCTATCAAAGTTATACTTGGCAGCGCTAATCAGATTGAGGTCATCAGTTCAATCCGTGACCTGCTTCCGTTCTCATTTGAAAACCTTCCTCTCAAAAAATAAAGAAGACGAGGTATCCCACCCCTTTTACCTCAATGAAAATCTCACGGTAAAGAGTACAGAGAGCGGACGGAGCTTGTAGTCATACTCATAGTCTGTAATGTCCGTAAAGACTCTTCTTCTGAAATTTTTAGTATTAAGCAAGTTGCGGCAGTTAATCATGTACTCAAATTTTCCTTTTTTTATAGATAGGTATGTATCTGCAAAGAACATGTTTTTGCTGCCCGATGAGATTCCGCCATTGTAATAATGTTCTCCGGATATAGAAAAGCTGATACCTTTTGGAAATGTAAAATCAAAGTCCAGATATTGATGAATTGAATTGACTGCATCCAGTTTGGCTGAACTTTTCTTTATGTAACTTTTGTTCCAGAAGTAATATATATTGTACTTAGTACCAAATACTTTAGAGATTTTTGCATAGAATTCCATAGAAGGGACAATGCTTCTTGTACGTATCTTCATAATCTCTCCCTGTCTTAAGACGTGTAAATTATTCACAGAGTAAGAGAGAGGAAAAGAAATTTTTACCTTGCCGTCTGAGAAGCCTTTCCCTATTTGCCCGGAAAATGTATAGCCTGAAGTATTATTATCCATCTCATAGGACTCCACTTTAGAGAGGGAGCCGTAGTACTTTACTCCATACATAAGATTATATTTTGCATGGTTGCAACTTGCTTTAAAAGAGTAAAATAATTCTGATATTGCATCTGCGTAATCCAATCCGGCATAACAGTTTTGATTACTGGTTTTGGATACTTTTCCCTCACTTCCGGAGACCGTTCTGTATTCGCTCATTATATAGCCGCTGTAATTAGAGTCTCCCATTCCCATGGAATTATTTGCGGAAGCCCCTGCATAAGCCTTATACCCGGGCGCAATCTGATAGTTTACCGTAATGCTTGGAGATAGCATCAATTCATGTTGATTATCAACATTGTGCAGCTGCCGGTCATTAATCTTAAGGTATGCAAAATCTGCAGTGCACATCAAAGAAATGTTAATATCATTCCCGGTGTATGTAACATCTCCTGTAAAACAACCGTCAAGACGTTTAGATAATAAGTTGTTATTCAATGAATCAAGGCTTGAAGCACCTGACACAGAGCCTGCTCCGGATGCCACTACACTATCTTCATACAAAGAACTTATCATCTTGTAAGTTTGCAATAACACAGCAGGCACACATCCAAAACTGAATTTTCCAACTTTATGCTCTATCTCGGCAGAAGAAGAGGCATTAAATAAATCAATTTCAGAATTTTGCACGGCGCTCTTTCCTTCTGCGGATGCATCCCCAAAGATTTCCGGATAAATAACCGGACTAACTCTTAGCATAGAAGGCAGATGCAGATATGAAACATTTGCGCTAAATGCACAACGCGTATCTCCAAAATAGCGGACAACAAAAGTATTATCTTTTAACTTGTATGCAGGCATTCTCATTCTTTGCAGGCAAGTATCCCCTCCTGTAATGACGCTGCCGTGATTTTTATTCCATTGTGAAGTAAAATCAAATTTGTTGGAAAAATAAGATTTTGAGTTGTTCGCAACATAAGATGAACTTAAATCTATATTGTCCGTTCCGGCATATCCATGCGTATTTTCCTTAATATCAATTGGTTCTTTGCCATCAACATAATAGACCGTATTTGAAAAAGAACTAAGCTTCTGTATATCATGGTAATAATTCAGATTAAACTTTAGTGTATTATCTTTCTCCTCACTAAGCTTGAAAATTGAATTAATAGAAATTGCATGCGTCTTATTGTCCATATATCTGGAAAGTCCTGTATTTGGAGTGCTTGGAAAATGTACATCAATCATGGAGCCAATCTCCTGTTTGGCTCCGTATAGAGAAGACATCTCAGATAAAATATCACTCCCGCTATTATTGCTTTTATATGTTGTAAAGAACTGAAACTTAGATTTAAACTGCATAAGTACCGCACCGGCATCCCACATAAGAGGCTTATATCCGCCACCTCCTGTCAACGTGTATGCAAACACTCCTTTTGACTTATTTCTCAATTTTAGATTCATAGCAACGGCATCAGAAAAGACCTTATTCCTCATAGATTTTATTGGCTGATGATTTTCCAGAACTTGCACGGCAGCAACATCTTTGGAAGGGATATTATTTACTGCAAGTCCGTATTTGCCTCCCATCATATCCATCCCCTCTATATAGAACCTACTGATACTCTTGCCATTATAAAGCACTTCACCAGAACTTTTAACCGTAATACCCGGCATTTTTTTCATCACATCTGCAATTGCAAAATCCATGGAATCTCTGTAAGCGGAAACATTGTAGCTTAATGTGTCACTTCTCCTTGTAATTGCCTTTGGCTTAACTACCACATCATCAAGCTTTAATGCTTGCGCAGAAACTGTGAAATCAATCTTCTGAGAAATGTTTTTAATTTTCCTTTCCACGGTTTTTATATTAAATCCGGTAATCTTCAGCAAAAGACTGTCACGTGTTCCGGTATAATTTATACTATAGTTGCCTGCAGTATTTGCCGATGAATAACTGAGCAGGGACTTGCCATCTTTTGAGAATAGCAGTACATTGCACCCTGCCGCAGGTTCTTCCGTGTCTTTGTATCTAACTGTACCGCTTATATTTACCTGTGCCACCGCCCTGCAACATATCAAAAGAAAAAGTGCAAGGATTAATGCATGCCTCATGATAGTTTACCTTAAATTTATTTCAAAGCAACACTTGGGAGATATCAACAGTATCAATCTGGACCGGAACGTCAGCGCAATTCAAAACCTCTCTTATTGAATCTCTTTTTGCAACAGCCCATTTAAGTTTTAATTGGTAAGGATGCTTTATATCTATCTTAATCTGTTTCGAGAGTTTATACCCTGCGTTTTTTGATGAGTCAACAAAAGTTCTATGTTCCCATGCACTATCCTTGTAAATAAAAAACAGTTTTTTCTTTGTTACCTCTTTACATGTTGTACCGTTAAAAATTTTCTGTGCCCAATCAATTTTTTCTTTCTTGTTT